>FQKF010171075.1_pt1 | contig 45204 bp, 43 predicted proteins | sample 1504521 | NCBI WGS metagenome assembly FQKF01 (sample SAMEA4475357, study PRJEB15587) | soil metagenome | biome: Soil; feature: Field | place: India | collected 2015-03-11 | depth 0 m
GCCCAGTAATGGGACAAGCCAGATCTTCCCAGTCATGGTAAGCCCGTACAACTACCATGGCTATTTGAGGTCCCTCCGGGAAGTTCAACTAACGGAGGGGCTAATGAAAACAAAAATTCCATTCATAACAATAACATATTTTTTCGTACCTATCTCTATTTTTGCCATCAATGGACTTTCGAGTACAAAGCTAACAATTCCTTCTGCAAATGTTTTAAAAAAAGGCACAACAGAAATAGATATCAATTATTATCAACTTAATTCGCGTAAAAAATATAACGAAAGAGGGCAGTTAATTGATTACGAATTGGATTGCTCTAATAGCTGTAAAAGAAATCGGATTGCTGGTGGTGGATTTGTATTCCGAACAACAAGTGGAATTCTCAACCAATTAGAAATTGGTCTAGAAGTTGGACATAGTATTGAAAAACAACAATTACAAGATTTTAATTATTCTTATATCGATGATTTAAAATTTGGATTAAAATGGAATTTTTTTCATCAAGACAGAAATAAAATATCTTACCAACAAGGTTTAACATATGATTATGCCACATTTGTCCCAAGGTACGAAGCAGGTTTTTTGTTTTCGTTTGATTGGGAAAATTTCTCAATAGATTTTGATTCTCATTTTTTTGCAACCAGAAGAGATGTTGTATCCCAAGAAAATTTTATAGAACAAAATGGCTATTTTAAAGGACCACATTTTGGTGTTGGTATTAGCTATGGTATCGAAAATCTATTATTTGCAATAGAATATAGCTACGAGGAAGCAAAAACAAAAGTAAAACAATATCGATATTATTCTTTAAGCGAATACAATTCTTTGCAAAATTCAGGAATTGCATATTATTATTCCATAGAAAATCAGGAGTTCCGTAAGTTATTATCTATACCAGAATATGTGGAAATTAACGGTTTGTTATTTCCTGTTCCTAAGGTTTATAAAAATCAGGATTATTTTGCTATTTCGCAAGTGATCTATTACGGAATTTCTTACAATGTTTCGGAATCGATTTCTTTAAGTCTGATTTTACATCAAACAGTAGCAGGCAGAAATATAAGCAATAATAGAATCATCAACCTTATAACTACCATTACGATTTAGCTATGAATTTTATAACATTAAAAGAACAGAATTTCTTAAAGAATTATAAACATGGTGGGGATCTTTTATTATACAACCAAATTCTATCGGATAAAAAAATCTATGATTTTTCTGTAAATTTAAACCCAATTGGTCCGCCTGATTGGTTAAGGTTTATGATAAATTCTCATTTCGAAAAAATTTATCAATATCCAGAACCATTCGCAGAAAGTTTAACAAAAAAGTTAGCCGAATTGCATAAACAATCAGAGGATCATTTTTTGATTACCAATGGCATAAATTCCATCATTACGATTTTGGGAAAAATTTTACAAGAAAAATATCATCTAAAAAAACTTCTATTAACAATTCCCAACTACATAGAATACGAAGAAAAATTTCGTTTTTTAAACTATGATGTGGAATACTTATATTTTTACGAAGAGAATTCGAAACTCCCAAAATACCATAAAAAGATATTGTGGGATTTAAATCTACTTTCTACAAAAATAAAACCCCATAGTTTGATTGTTTTTTCGAATCCCAATAATCCAACAGGAAGCTTTATAGATTCCGAAGAAATCGCAGAATTCATTAAAAATTTTCCAAATTCCATCTTTATTATTGATGAATCTTTTATAGAATTTGCAAACAAAAAATCTGTGATAGATTATCTAGAAAATTTTGACAACACTATTGTCTTTCGTTCTTTTACGAAATTTTATCACATTCCTGGTATAAGATTAGGTTATGTAATTAGCCATCCAACTCTTATAGAAGAACTAAAACAATATACAAATTGTTGGAATATCAACACCTTTGCAATAGAGATTGGAAAAAAGGCAATCGAAGATAAAGAATATCTTGTTAAGACATTGGATTATCTTAAAAAACAAAAAGAATATTTGTTAACGCATCTATCCAAAATCGGACAATTAAAATTATACGAAAGTCATACAAATTATTTATTCATAAAATTAGAAGATCAAAATTGGGATGCAATAAAACTATTCGAAACTTTATTAAAAGAACATAACATTAGCATTCGAATGTGTTTTAATTACAAAGGGCTTGATAAAAACTATTTTCGCATAGCAATCAAATCCCAGAAAGAAAATGAACTATTGATAAATTCTTTTTATAAAATATTTTTAAATAAAAGTTTTAATATTAAAAAAAATAAAAAATATACACTAATGATTGCAGGAACATCATCAGATGCAGGGAAAAGTATCTTAACAACTGCATTATGCAGAATTCTTTATCAAGATGGTTTTAAGGTAGCACCTTTCAAAGCTCAAAATATGTCTTTGAATAGCTATGTAACCAATCAAGGAGAAGAAATTGCTTATGCACAATATTTACAAGCCCGTGCTTGTTTTATCCCACCCGATAGCAGAATGAACCCAATATTGATTAAACCGGGCACGTTAAATGGTTCCCAAGTGATCGTTAACGGAAAACCCTACAAAAACTTTACCCCATCAGAATATTATAATTATAAAAAAGCATTGTTTAAAAAAGTCATCCGGAGTTTTAACAGATTAAAAAAAGAATACGATGTAATCCTATTAGAAGGTGCTGGTAGTATATCAGAGATCAACCTGAAAAAAAATGATTTAGTGAATTTGAACATGGCTCGTTATGCAGAAGCACCTGTTTTTCTCGTAGGCGATATTGATCGAGGAGGTGTTTTTGGTTCATTTGTTGGTAGTATAGAAGTGTTAAATCATTGGGAAAAAGAATTAATCCAAGGATATATTATCAATAAATTTCGCGGTGATGAATCTTTACTTCGTCCCGCTATCGAATATTTAGAACAAAGAACGCAGATTCCTCATCTCGGAACAATTCCTTATATAAAAGAACTAAAACTTCCCAAAGAAGATTCTATGTTTTTCGATGTAATTCAAGCAAACAACAATCACAATTTCGATTCTTCTAAAATAAACATAGGTATAATTCAACTTCCTTGTATTTCGAATTTTACAGATTATGATCCTTTTCTCATTGAACCAGACGTAAAACTTTATTGGTTAAAAGATTCTATTCCAGAGTTTATCGATGTAATTATCATTCCGGGAAGTAGAAATTCTTTTCAGGATTTGCTTTATTTAAAAGAAAAAGGTTTAGATCAAGCCATCGTAAAAAATAAAAATAAGTTTATTATTGGTATATGTGGTGGTTTACAAATTATAGGCGAATCAATTATCGACGAATATGGCATCGAGTTTAAAGGGAAATTAAACGGTTTAGGTCTATTAAAAATCGAAACAGTATTTTATCAAGAAAAAGAGTTAAGGAGAATCAGAGCATATCATGAACATTTTAGAGGAGAAATAGAAGGCTACGAAATTCATCACGGAAAAACAATGTGGGGACGCGAAAAAGTCATACTGAAAAAAAATGATGTTGTTTTAGGAGTAAGCAACGAAACAGGAAATGTTTGGGGAACTTATCTACACGGAATTTTCGAAAATGATTCTTTTCGCCGATGGTTGTTAAACCAGGTTAGGATTAAAAAAGGGTTACTACCAATAGAAAATATCACAGTTTTTAACCTTAATAGAGAAATCGATTTATTAGCAGAAGTTGTAAGAAAACATTTAAATATTGATAAAATTTATAAAATTATAGGAATTTTATGACAAATAAGAGATTGCTCATATTTACTGGTTCTGGAAAAGGCAAAACTACCGCGGCAATAGGTAGCATGATTCGCGCATTAGGATATAACTGGAAAATTCTTTTTATCCAATTTATTAAATCCAGAACCGATGTAGGAGAAATCATTACATTAAGACAATTTTCGAACATAGATATTTATGTCGGAGGATTAGGTTTTGTTCCACCAAAAGAAAGTATAGATTATCAAAAACATTACACAAAAGCAAAAGAAACTTATCAATTAGCAAGAGAGTTATTCCAAAACGATTACGATATGATTGTAATAGACGAAATCTTTAACGCGTACAATAAACAATTATTAACATTAGAAGAAATAGAAATTCTTGTAAAAGATTTTTTTTCTAACGTAAATTCCAAATGTTTGATCATGACCGGTAGAAATGCTCCCTCTTCTATTATAGAGAAAGCAGATACTGTTTCCGAAGTAAAAATGCTCAAACATGCTTTTGAATATGGAATCCCAGCAATGGAAGGTATAGAAAAATGAAGGCATTCATTATCGCTGGTGTTTCGAGTGGTACTGGTAAAACATCTATTTCTATCGGAATTACCAAAGCACTAACAGATAATGGATTGAAGGTTCAAACATTTAAAGTCGGACCCGATTATTTGGATCCAACCTGGCTAAAAGCAGCATCAAAAAATGAATGTTATAATCTTGATGTATTCATGACAAGCGAAGAATATGTAAAAGAATTATTCTACGAAAAAACCAAAAATGTAGATGTAGCTTTAATAGAAGGTGTAATGGGATTGTATGATGGTGCAGATAGCAGATCCATCTATGGTAGTACAGCACATATTTCTAAACTTCTTTCTCTTCCAGTAATTTTAGTAGTTGATGCAGGAGGATTGTCGAACAGCATTGCAGCAATAGTAAAAGGCTATCAAAATTTAGAAAACATCTGGATTGTGGGAATAATCGCTAATTTTTGCGGATCAGAATATCATGCAAAACTATTACAAGAAACACTGAATTTTTATGGTTTACCTTCTTTAATTGGTTATCTTAAAAAGAATCAACTTCCCAAATTACCAGAACGACATCTAGGGATATATGCATACCACCTAAACGAAGAGAACCAAGAAATATTAAATCAATTAGGTAGCTCTATTCGCGAAAGTATCGATATAAATCAATTATTATCGCTTCCAGAAATCGAAACAAAACAAAACACAAAAAAAATATCATTAAACCTATTACCTAAAAAACATATTTTAATTGCTTATGATGATGCCTTTTATTTTTATTATCCTGACAATCTATATTACCTAAAAGAGTTAGGCTTTAAGGTTTTAGAATTCTCTCCTTTAAAAGATCAAACGATAACAAAACAAATAGATATGCTATACATTGGTGGTGGTTATCCAGAATTATATGCAGAAACTCTCGAAAAAAACTATCTTACAAAAGAAAGTATTTATAAATTTTATCAGCATAACGGTTATATTTATGCAGAATGTGGAGGATTGATATATCTTTCGAAGTTTTTGGAAGCAGAAGACCAAAAGTATGCAATGGTGGGTATTTTTAATTTTTCTACAAGAATGTTAAAAAACAGAAAAGTATTAGGATATCGCATAATAAAATTAAAAGAAGATTGTTTTATTGGTAATAAAGAAATGGAACTTAAAGGGCATGAATTTCATTATTCAGAAATTGTTCGCCAAGAAGAATCTTATAATACGATTTACCAAGTTTACAATCGCAAAAGAGATTTTATTCATTTGGAAGGATATCAAAATCATCATGTAATAGCAAGCTACATTCACCTGCACTTTTATTCGAATTCCGAATGTTTTAAAAATTTTATTACACAAACAATGGAGGTTCAAAAATGAAAAATCAAAACATTTATAAACAAGCGAAAATCCATTTAAGGATAACGCGAACGTTGAATTTATCAGTTTTTCGAAAAGTAGTTGTTGTTTTATTTATTGTGGGTATTGTTCTCTATACAGTTCTATTTACTACATATCCACCTGTTCATGATTATTTCCATCAGTTAAGACATAGTCTTATGGTAATTCCATGTCATTAAGGAGGTTTATAATGAATTTTTATAAAATATTTATAATTTATTTTTTTATAATTTTTTCTATCAATGCAAAAAATATTTGTAGTACACAAGAAAAAATTTATGCAGATAAAGGATTAGCAAAAATCACCCTTCAATTACCAGAAAGACAAAAAATACCCATCGAAATAAAAATTCATACACCTTCGCACTTACTTATTGGAACGGATTTTCCAGTAGTAGAAGGAACCGATCTTTTAGATATATCTACCATAACAAACGAAGAAGGTCTCTATGATTTTGAACTTGTTTTTCCGATTCGAGGAACTTATAAGATAGAGATAAAAGATTTGGGCACGAATCAGATATATCTATGCAAATTAGAAGTTTATGAACATCCCCAGGAAGTAAAAAACTTTTACGTTTTGGTCACTATTTTGTTTATCGTAGGTTTTATTTCTGGAATCATTATCTTCCAAACCAATAAAAATAAAATACAAATCGAAACACTCTATTAGGAGGAAAACATGAAAAAACTCATTTTTATTTTATTATTAGTAACCATATCTCTTTATGCCCATCACCCTGGACACGAAGAAGAACATGAACAAAAAGAAGAAATATGTTTTGATCAAAAAGATCTACACTTTCATAGTTCCATTAACGAAAAACCTACTGTAGGAAAGCTCAGTAATCTATTTGGAATCTTAAAATCGAAGAACAATATTTTTCCTGTATTGTATAAAATAGAAGTTCAAAACATCGAACACGAAGAAACTGTATTTCGCGCGCAAACAATTTCTTTAGATGGCAATTTAAATTGGAAATATCAATTTTTCGATGGATCTCCTCATAAAATATTTGTTTCCTTGTTCGATCATCAAAACCATCTAATTGTGTCTGATTTTTTTATTAAAGAAGTAGAAGCGGTTGAACCTCCTCTTTTTAGTATTGTAAGAAGTATGTTATTGTTATTATTAATTACTTTCTCTGGCATGGTATTAGGATATTTTCTAAGTTTCTTGATTTGGAAATATAGAATCATCGATGAAAATTCTAACAACCAATAATATTAAAATATCGAATCAATTAATCGACCAAATTATTGGTCAGGAACATGCAGTTCGAATAGCAAAACTTGTAGCAAAACAAAGGCGATTTTTATTACTCATTGGAGAGCCAGGTACAGGAAAAAGTATGCTTGCCCAAGCAGTTGCAGAAATATTAGAACAAGAAAAATATCCTATCTACGATATTTTAAGCATACCTAATAAAGAGGATCCATTCCTACCTTTGATTAAAGTATTACCATCACAAGAAACAGAAAAATATCTATCGAATTTTAAGAAAAAGTTAGAGAAGTCATTTCTTTTCGAAAAATATCTTTTTTATGTGATTTATTTTACATCTTTTTTTGTAGGAATTTTTTTATATATTATTTATAAAGGAAATATAAATTATTTTTTACTATCTATTGCTTTTATAATCATTGTTTTTCTAATACAGAAATCGACTCTAAAAAATGTAGGGAATGCTTATCTTCCTAAGGTATTAGTAAAAAACCAACCAGATAAAGTGCCATTTATCGATGCAACAGGAAGCCAATTAGCAAACCTATTAGGAGATGTTCGACACGATCCATATCAATCTGGTGGAATAGAAACGCCACCTCATCAATTATTAGAAGCAGGAGCAATACATCGCGCTCATAAGGGAGTTCTGTACATAGACGAAGTCTCTACTCTAAGTGTAGAAGCACAACAAAACCTGTTATCTGCAATCCAAGAAAAAAAATTCGCTATTACGGGAAGAACCCCCGGCTCCAGTGGCACAATGGTGCGTTCTCAACCTGTCCCTTGCGATTTTATATTAATTCTTGCAGGAAATATCGAAGATTTACAGAATATGCATCCAGCTCTTCGTTCAAGAATTCGCGGATATGGATACGAAGTTCTAACAAACACAAGAATGCCCAAAAACAAAGAAAATACATACAGGTTGATTCAGTTTATTAAACGAGAAATACAAATAGACGATAAAATAAAAGATTTTTCTTTCGAAGCAATCGTAGAACTTTTAAAAGAAGCTCATAAAAGAAGTAATCAAAAAAATTATTATACGCTTAAATTAAGGGAATTAGGTGGACTTATACGGATTGCAGGAGATTTGAGCAGTTTAGATAATTCCCCTTTGGTTTTACGAAAACACATAAAAGAAGCAAAAATTATGGCATTGTCCATAGAAGAACAACTTCAAAGGATCCAAAATGAAAAAACGTAAAGCAATTGTATTCATAGGTCATGGTAGTAGATATCAAATTGCTGATGATTATATGAATCAGTTTATAAACGAATTTAAAAATTGGATTTATAAATATTATAAAGAAATTCAAGAATATGACGTTTATTATAGCTATATTGAGTTATCTGAACCTAACATGAAGAAGGTTTTGTATAATATCTCGTATGAGTATCAACACATTCTTATATTTCCATTACTTTTGTTAAGAGCAGGACATGCAAAAAATGATCTGCCACTACTTATTTCCGAATTAAGAAAAGAATTTCCTAACAACGAATATATTATAACAGATGTGTTAGGAGTCCATCATCTGATGGTGGATTTAGTCTATAAACGATTCGAAGAAAATAATTTACTAATTGATTTAGATAACACGATCGTCATTTTTTTAGGTAGAGGTTCTAGCGATCCCGATGCTAACGGCGATTTGTATAAATTGGCACGACTCTTTAAAGAAAAAAGCAACTTTTCTTTTGTAGAACCATCGTTTATAGGAATTACTAAGCCGCTATTAGAAGATACATTAAGTTTTGTGGTTAGAGCAAACCCCAAAAACATCATCATTTTCCCTTATTTACTATTCGAAGGTGTTCTATCCGAAAAAATCGAAAAAATAAAAGACAAATTCCAAGAAAAATATCCTTGGATAAAATTTTATCACCTAAATTGTTTAGGTATCGATGAACTTATATTCAAATTAATCCAAGAAAGAATAGAAAATGCACTAAACAATCACCAAAGCACTCTACCCTGCGATAACTGTAAATATCGCGTAGTTTATCCAGAACAAATAAACGAAGTAGGTGGACTAGAAGCATTGTTATGGAGTAAAAGGCATATGTTTACACATAGCATTGCAGTTCCTAATCATTCCCACAATAGGTTCAAAAAATATGTATTTATCTGCGGAAATATTAATTGTTCTCAAAGAGGTAGCATAAAACTAATCGATGATTTTCGAAGAAAACTAAAAGAAATAAAAAAGCACAAAGAAATTGCTGTAATTCAAAGTTCTTGCTTTGGAAAATGTGGAGAAGGTCCCAATTTGGTTGTATTTCCTGATGGAATATGGTATAAAGAGGTTCAAACCACAGATATTGATGAACTAATCCAAAAACATTTGATTAAAAACGAACTCGTAACTCGACTTATAGATAATATTATGTAAAAGGAGAAAAATATGGCATGTCATGAACTTTCGGCATTACGATTAGGTTTAATGAAGGTACTGGGCATAGAAGATCCAACAGAAGAAGAACACGAAAAAAAGGAATTAGGAAGTGTTTTAAACGAACGACCTGTTCTAGATTCTTTAACAAAGGTGCAAGATTTACAATCGCTTCTAAAATTCTACCAACATTCAATTGTAGAATTACAAGAAAAAGTAAGTAAAATGCAAGAAAATGATCCAAAAATTCATTACTATCGATCCTTATTAGTTCTAACCAAAAAAGTAGAACAAGATTTGATCATTCAATTGGATAATCTAAAAAAAATTTACGAAGACTTAGACGAAATTCATCACTATTTACACGAAATTTATCCGTAACATTAAATAAGGGAGGAAAATGATGAAACAAGCAACAATAAAAAAGGTGGAACAATACAACCCAACTACAAAAGCTTTTTTTTTAGAAAGTTCAGAACCAATAAATTTTACTGGTGGGAATTGGATCTTAGTACATTCAAACATACCCAAAGAAGATGGTAATGTTTATAAACGATCTTATTCTATTTGTTCGAGCGATAGAAATCAACATGAATTTATGCTAATTATAAAGCTGGTGAATCCGGATCATGTTTCTGGATATATGCATTCCTTAAAAAAAGGAGATACAGTTCAGTTTAGTGGTCCTCATGGTAAAACATTTCATTGGTTCGAAGACGATCCTGTGGGAAAATATTTATTCGTTGCAACTCATACTGGTATTACCGCCATCTTGGGAGTACTAAACAGCAAACATTTTGTAACAAAAGTAAACTTTTTTGACTTTTTCTGGATTCTTCCCGAAGATGATGAAGAGTATTTTATCCCAGACGAAAAATTCGATGAACTTCTAGAAAATATTCCCCCTGAGGATTTTGAGTATACAATTTTTCCGGAAGGTTCATCATTTCTATTCGAAAATTCAAACATCTTAAATTTATACGATGGAATTTTTATTGCAGGAAAAAAAGACATTATAAATGAATTCGAAAAAAGAATCAACAAAGATAAAGTAATATTAAGAACAGAATATTTTTTCTAAAACATGAAAGAAATCATTCTAACAAAAAAAGAGATTTTCGGAAATTTTGCTCAATTAACGTTTTCTACCCAAGATCTAAACGATTATGATTATAAAATTCAATTTCCCTACAACAAAGAATTTAGAAATTACAACATTGTCGTCATAAAACAAAATGAATTCCAAATTCTAGTAAAACAACTAAAAGATTTTTCTAAAAAACTCATCGAATCTAACATAGAAGAAAAATTTAACGTTAAATTCAATCCTTTTCCCGAAGATTCTATCGATAAAATTAAATCTTATGCATCAAAAAAAGATTCTTCTTTACTTTTGATTGCAAGCGATACCGGTATAACACATATTCTATCGTTAATAAGACAAGACTGGTTTAATCCATACTTAAAGATGACAAGAATCATTTGGTTTTATCAAGAGGACTTTATTCAACCAGAATTTTTAATACAAGAATTTTCTTTTTTAGAACAAACCAATTTTTACTATCATAAAATTCCTATAAACGATGAATTCGAGCGAATGGAGTTTTCGCGACAAATTATCGAAAAAGAAATCGAAAAACACAAAATATCTTATGTTTTAATTACTGGTGATGGAAAAATCAACCATGCATTAGAGACAACACTGATTGTTCATGAAATTCCAGAAAATATCATAGAAACCATAGCGTATTATAATCCCAATCCATTAAAAAGAGAGCCACCAGAAAATGGTATTCTAAGAACAGGATTTACAACTGGAGCATGTGCAGCTGCATCTGCAAAAGCTGCAACCAAAGCTATTCTAGAAAAAAAAATTCTTAAAGAAATTCAATGCACACTGCCCAATAGAATGGAAGTGGTTTTTCCATTAAGACGATGCGAACTCTACGAAGATAGAGCAATATGTAGTGTTATAAAAGATGCGGGTGATGATCCAGATTGTACTCATCTCGCAGAAATTGTTGCAGAAGTAAAACTGATACCAGAAAAAAAAGTTATATTAAAAGGCGGTAAAGGTGTAGCAGTAGTGACAAAATCTGGGTTGGGGTTAGAAGTAGGTGGACCTGCAATCAATCCGGTACCAAGAAAGAACATTACAGAAAACGTCCTAGAAGTTTTACAAAATACACCTTATGGAGCAGAAGTCACTATAAGTGTTCCGCGAGGTAGAGAAATGGCTCTCGATACGACTAATGCACGTCTAGGACTGATTGGTGGAATTTCTATTCTAGGAACAACAGGCATTGTAAAACCATATTCTACCGCAGCATATCGCGCAAGTATAATCCAAGCAATTCAAGTAGCAAAAGAAAGAGGCATTAATACATTGGTTTTTACAACTGGTGGTCGTTCGGAACAATACGCGATGGATTATTTAAAATCCCAGAAATTAGAATTGCCTATCGAAGCTTTTATTCAGGTAGGTGATTTTATTGGTACTGGTATAAAACATGCAAAAAAAATCAAAATTCCCCATGTAATTATATTTGGTATGATTGGCAAATTATCTAAGATGGCAGATGGAGTTACTCAAACCCATCAAGCTGGATCGAACGTAAATATGGAACTTTTAGCAAATTATGCAAAAGCAAAAGGAAGTTCCGAAGAAATTCAAAACGAAATAAAAAAAGCGAATACAGCAAGACACGTTCTCGAAATCTGTAAAAAAAACAACATTCCCATTGCTGATTTGATCTGTAGAGATGTTGTTAGAGTAATGATGAATTATGCTTACAATAAAAAACGCGAAGAATTAAAACAAGATTATCCAAAAGAATGGATCAAAGAATTTAAAATTGATTGTTATATGATAGATTTTGACGGAAATTTATTAGGATTTTACAAAGGAGAAAACAATGCAAACCAATGATATGAGGCAAATTACTGAAAAAGGAAAACAAATCGAAGACGAGAGTTTTGCGATAATTGATAGAGAAGCTGGTGTTCATAATTTTCCTCCAGAGCAGTGGCGCATTGTTCAACGCGTAATACATGCAACAGCTGATTTTGAGTTTAAAGAATTAATGAAATTTTCTACCAATGCAGTAGCAAAAGGCATAGAAGCTTTAAAAAATGGATGTGCCATTATTACAGATGTAAAGATGATTATAGCTGGGTTGAACGAAAATCGATTGAATTCATATGGTTGTAAAACTTATTGCTTTATTTCTGATGATGATGTAATAGAGGCTGCAAAGAAAAATAACTCTACGCGAGCGATTGAATCTATGCGAAAAGCACATGACTCTGGCTTGTTAAATGGAAGTATTGTAGCTATTGGTAATGCTCCTACTGCACTAATCGAAGTTGCTCGTTTAGTAAAAGAAGAAAATGCAAGACCAGCTTTAATCATCGGTGTTCCTGTTGGTTTTGTTTCTGCTAAAGAATCCAAAGAAATCATCAAGTCATTAGAGGAAGTGGAATGGATTGTATCTGAGGGAAGAAAAGGTGGAAGTACTATCGCAGTAGCAATTATTCATGCATTGTTAACACTAACCGTATAAACTATGAAGCCAATCACAATTGTAGGAATTTTGGATAACGGTTGTAAAAGTTTATCTTCTCTTGCTTGGGAAAAGATCATTCAATCACAGGTTCTCGTTGGTGGAGAAAGACATCTATCTTTTTTTCCTGACTATCCGGGCAAAAAAATTGTGATTAAAAACGGATTATCGAAAGCAATCGATGAAATCGAAAAAGAACATTACGAAAACAATGTTTGCGTATTAGCTTCTGGCGATCCATTATTTTTTGGGATTGCTACTCTTTTAATCAAAAAATTTGGTTCTAACAACATAGAAATTATCCCAAATTTAAGCGTAGTCCAATTAGCTTTTTCGCGAATAGGCTTAAAATGGGACGATGCAACCTTTATTAGTGTTCATGGAAGATCCCTTTTCGGAATCTCTACAAAGCTTTTAAAAACAAACAAAGCCATCTTGTTAACCGATCCAGAAAATTCTCCCCAGAAGATTGCCCAATATCTACTAGAACATCATCACACAGGTTGGAAAATTTGGGTAATGGAAAATCTTTACGGTCCAAACGAAAGAATACAAGAATTCGATCTTGATTCTTTATCAACATCCACAGAAAGTTTTTCGGACTTAAATGTATTGGTCTTCTACAAAGAAAAAAAGAATCCCATAGTGATGAATTTATACGAAGATCAATACGCGAAAAAAACACCGTTATTAGGATTGATTACAAAAAAAGAGGTTCGCGCTCTTACTCTTATACAGATGAATTTAAAAGACACAGATTGTATTTGGGATATTGGTGCAGCATCTGGTTCAATAGCAATCGAAGCTGCTTATATATCCCATAATGGTAAGGCTTATGCAATCGAAATGGACGAAGAAAGCATTCAACATTGTTCTTTGAACCTAAAACAACACGGTGTTGATAATGTGATGATTGTTCATGGAAGAGCACCAGATATTCTAAAAGAAATTTCTGACGATCCTGACGTCGTATTTATTGGTGGAAGTAAAGGAAGTTTAAGAGAAATTCTAGAATATTCTTTTACGAGGTTAAAATCCAATGGTAGAATGATTGTCAATGCGATAACATTCGAAAATATTTTAGAAACTTATCAATACTTAAAAGAAAAAAATTATGATTTCGAGGTTATGCAAGTTTCTATAAGTCGTGCTGTTCCATTAGCAAAATATAAGCGATACGAAGCTCAAAATCCTATTCATATCTTTACAATTTTTAAACCATAAAAAAAACGAGAAGAAAAATGAAAACAATATCGTCAAATATGTCCTCAAACATTTCGAAAAAAACAAAAAAGTTATATGGTGTTGGTGTAGGCACTGGGGATCCAGAACTTATCACACTAAAAGCATTAAAGATTTTACAAAGTGTAGAGGTAATAGCAGTGCCGCGAAGTAATCCATATAGTCCCTCTGTTGCTTGGAAGATTATCGAACCTGTCCTAAAATTAAGGCCAGAACAAAAAATATTGTACCTGGATTTTCCTATGTCTAAACAACCAGAACGGATTATACCTGCTTGGGAAAAAGCTATCGAAAAAATCAATTCTGCATTAGAAGAAAACAATAGCATTGCGTTTATCACAGAAGGGGATCCTTTGCTTTATAGCACTTATATTTATCTACACAAAAAAGCAAACGAACTATGGAAAGATTTAGAAATAGAAGTTATTCCAGCAGTTTCTAGCATTACTGCTGTTGCAGCTGTCTCTAAAATCCCCATAGCAGATGGAAAAGAAAAGGTTGCAATTTTACCAGCAAGTTATGGATTAGAAAATTTACCAGAGATTCTAAGACTATTCGATACTATTTTATTGATGAAGGTAAGTTCTGTAATGCCTCAGATTGTGGAAATATTAGAAAAAGAGAATTTATTACAAAATGCTATTTATGTTAGTAGAGCAACGATGGATTACCAAAAAATTGTCTATAATTTAAAAGAAATTCAAAACGATAAATGCGATTATTTTAGTATGATCATGATTAAAAAAAACGAAAATGATGGCATTTTATTCAATTTTGAGTTATGAAAAACATAAAAAATGAATTCGCAATATACGCGATAACAAAAGACGGCGTAGAAATTGCAAAGAAATTAAAGGAACATTTAGGGAAAACTGCTGATGTTTATGTTTCCAATAAATTTTCTGATAAATTTTCGACCGCTTATTTTTTTGATCTGCCAATGGGACCAGTTCTTTCGGAAAATTTTAATCAATACTATTGTCATATTTTTATTATAAGTGTTGGTGCAGTTGTAAGAATGATAAAAGACCTGATTCAAGATAAAAAGAAAGATCCAGCAGTAATCTGTATTGACGATAAAGCAAAATTTTCTATCTGTTTGTTATCTGGTCACATTGGAAGGGGAAATTACTACACCCAAAAAATTGCTGATATTTTAAACGCAACTGCTGTAATTACAACTGCCTCTGATGTAAAAGGAACATTAACCGTAGACATTTTAGGAAGAGAATTAGGTTGGCAATTAGAAGATTTAGATCACAACGTTACAAGAGCATGTGCAGCAGTTGTTAACGAAGAAAAAGTTGCTTTGATACAAGAATGTGGCGAAGCTGAATTTTGGCCAATCGATAAAAAATTACCGGAAAACATAGATTACTTTACATCATTAGAAGAAGTAAATCCTGATAATTATTCTATATTACTTATTATCACAGATCGCGAAATTCAAAACAATTACCCACATTACTGGCAAAAAGCTGTTATCTATCGACCCAAAACACTTATATTAGGAGTTGGATGCGATAAAGATATACCATCAGATGTTTTCGAAAGAGGAATTTTTCATTTCTTAAAACAACATAAATACAGTTTTAAAAGTGTAAAAGGTATTGCAACAATAGATAAAAAACAAAACGAACAAGCCATACTAGACTTTGTAAAAAAATATCATCTGGAATTTAAAGTATATCCTAGCGAAGTATTAGATCAAGTTTCGAACATTGCATCGCCATCAGAAATTGTAAAAAAACATGTTGGCACAAGAGGTGTAGCAGAACCATCATGTTTGTTGATGTCTGGTGCAAAAGAATTATTAGTTCCTAAAGAAAAATACAAAGAAGAAAATTGTATACAAAATATGACCATAGCATTAGCACGAATACCTTACCCTAAGAGAGGAAAAAATGAATGATACAAAAAAAGGCAAATTAAACATCGTTGGTATCGGTCCAGGAAACGAAGACTACATCACACCAGCATCATTGCGAGCAATACAAGAAGCAGAAATCGTGATAGGATATAGTACCTACATAAAATTAGTTCAACATCTACTGAGCGATAAACAAATTATTCGCACAGGAATGACAGAAGAAATTAGACGAGCTCAACTTGCAATAGAAGAATCTAAAAAAGGAAAAATCGTAAGTATTATATCTTCTGGCGATGCTGGTGTTTATGGAATGGCAAGTCTGATTTTTCAAGTATTAGAAGAAATGGGATGGAAAAAAAGCGATGATCCAGAAATACACATCTATCCTGGCATTACAGCAATCAATGCTTGTGCTTCTCTCATTGGTGCACCCTTAGGTCATGATTTTTGTTCTATCTCTCTTTCGGACTTACTTACGCCTTGGCCTATAATTCGCAAAAGAATTGAACTAGCTGCACAAGCAGATTTTGTTATTGGATTTTACAATCCTGCAAGTGGAAGAAGACAAAAACAAATCGTAGAAGCAAAAGAAATCATTGAACAATATCGTCCGGGAACAACACCTGTCGCATTAATTAAAAGTGCATACAGAGAAAGACAACACATCATTATTTCTGATTTAGATCACTTTTTAGACTACGAAATTGGTATGTTAACTACTGTAATCGTAGGAAGTACGAATACCAGATTTTTCGAAGGATACATTTATACACCACGTGGATATACAAATAAGTATAATATAATAGAGGGAACTGTTAAGCCCGGTCAAAAACCAGGAATTAGCTTAAATGTAGATGCCATTGGAGGTAAGAATGATTGAGTTATATCGATTAGCAGGATCCATTTTAATCAAGTCAAAGAATCAATTTTATCTATTAGGAAATTTTAAAGAACCATGTAACCTAAATGAATATGGATTTGAACAAGTTGATTTTGATGCATTACAAACTCCCTATTTAAAACTCAACATTTATGATGAATCAAAAACCATTTTTTTTCGCGATCCTATCTTTATTCTATCCAATTCCGAATTACAAGATATCGAAGCCATCTTGAAGAATCTATCGGATAAACTGTTAATTAAAAGAAATGGTAGTGTAAGTGAACGTCTATGGAATTTGTTAAAAAATTACCAAAAAGATAAAAACATTTCTTGGATTGTCGATATTCCACAAGAAATTTGGGATATTGTTCGCGATAATGTTTTAAAATGTACATAACGAGGATATCATGAAAGTTTATTTTATAGGTGCTGGTCCAGGTGATCCAGAATTATTAACACTTAAAGCAATTCGAATCATAGAGAAGTGTCCAGTGATATTGTATACGGGTTCTTTGGTTCCCCAAGAAGTTTTTCAACTATATGCACAAAAGAATGCTCTTGTTTACGATACTTCTTCGATGACGTTAGAAGAAATTATCGAAAAAATTCTCGATGCCCAAAAGAATAATTATGATGTTGCAAGAATTCACACTGGAGATCCTACAATTTATGGTGCAATTGCTGAACAAATAAGAGAATTAGAAAAACACCAAATTGATTACGAAATCATTCCTGGTATATCGAGTTTTACTGCTGCTGCCTGTGCATTAAAAAAAGAGCTAACGATTCCAGAATTAACCCAGACCATTATTATCACTAGGATGGAAGGAAGAACACCCATGCCAGAAAAAGAAAAATTAATGGATTTAGCAAAACATGAATCTTCTTTGGTTCTTTTTTTAAGCATTAACTTACTTCCTAAAATAGTTGATGAACTCTTACCTATCTTAGGAGAAAGCTTTCCTATTGCAATTGTATATAAAGCATCTACAAAAGAAGAAAGTGTGATTATAGGAAATTTAGGAAATATTGTGGAAAAATGGAGAAACTCACATATACGTTCACAATCAATTATAATTATTAGTAAAGTATTAGAAATCAAAGATTTTGCTAATTCGAAGTTATACGATAAGGAATTTTTTCATAAGTTTAGGAAAAAACTTCGGTAGAAGCGGTTGGGTTCTCCAACCGCTATCAGAAAAAACATTATTTTTTCTTTTCTTCTTTTTTATGTTCTTTCGTGTGTTCTTCTTTTTTTTCTTTTTTAGGTTCAGCTTGTTCTTTTTTTGGCTCTTCTTTTTTTGGAGCTGCTGGTTGTTGTGCGAACACACCAACTGTGAACATCAAGCTTACTAATAGGATTAAAATTTTTCTCATTATTTTCTCCTTTATGGATATTTTCTATTAGATTAAACGAAAGAAATTTAAAAAGCGGACAAAATCTTATTGATTTTTTTTAGCACTAGGAAAAAAAATTCTATATGGATTTTAATTCAATCTATAAACAGTACAAAAATGTTCTAATTTCTTATATTTATAAGATTGTTCACGATAAAGAAACCTCCAAAGACATCCTACAAGAATCAATATTAAAGTTTTGGCAAAATTATGATAAATATATATATAAAAACGATAACTATCTACCTCTATTGATAGAAATTTGTAAAAACACTGCTTATGATTATCTAAGAAAAAATCAAAAACAAAAGATTCAAAACAACTTATTGATAGAAAATCTTAAAGACGAAAAAATGAATCTAAATGATCAACATATACTTGACAAATTAAATTCAATTGTTTATAATATAGAAGACGAACAATTAAAAGAGTTATACTATATGCTACTACATACTAAATCTAAAAAGAAAGATATTGCAAAATATATGAAGATTTCCGATAGACATTTAAGAAGAAAAATGAATCAACTTATACAAACAATAAAAACTAGATTAGAAGAAGAAAATGAAAAAATTAAACCATAAACATTTAAGCTTCGAAGAAAAGATGTTTTTTTTATTGGGTGTCATCGATCCGGAAGGAAATATTATACACAAAAATGTTCTCAATAAAAAAGAACATGAGGATATCTTAAAAAAACTCGCTCTTTGTAAAGAATGTAGAAAAAATGCTCAACTTTATTACAATTATAATTTAAAAAATTCAGAAAATTTAGAAGAAAAACCTATAAAACTACGAAATAACAGAGTCCTAGTTTCTTTATTTTTATTTTTATTCCTACTGATTTTCGATTTTGATTTTCGCGACATAACACCAATAAAAAACTTATCTTTATCTACGGAAAATCAACCCCCTTTATCTGTGGAACAACAAACACAAATAAAAAAAATTAACATTATAAAAAATAATAAAGAAAAAGTAGGAACAATAGAAATTAATGATGGATCAACAGTCAATATAAGACAAAAGCGATTATGTAAATCCAAATCCGTAGAATTTATCGATGGACAAATGGTAATCCAACTAAATAAAAACGTACCCTTATGTATTGGACTAAATAATAAAACTCTAATTATAAAAAATAAAAGTCGTCATAATGAAAAAATAGAATTAAGTATTTACAAAAATATGAACGAAAAAAACGAATCAAATTATAAAGTAAACATCATAAATGGAAAGCCAACCATATTAATATTACCCGATTATGTAGAATTTAATTTAGATATAGATGAGGTATTAAATATTTAATAATCTTAATAATATTTTTTATATATTTTTATTAATTTTTGAACATGAACATCCCAATCGTACTTTAAAACTTGTTTTTTTCCTTTTTCTATCAACGACTCTCTTATTTTTTTATCTTTACTAACTTTCATAATACAATTCATGATATCTTCTGGCGAATATGGATCAAAATAGATTGTTGCATTTTGCGAAATCTCTGGCAAGCTTGCGCGATTGGAAGATATTGTTGGAACACCACAAGCCATAGCTTCTAATAAAGGAAATCCAAAACCCTCTAACTTGGATGGCATGATAAACAAAAATGCAGAAGTATAAAGTATTCGTAATTGATCTTTTTGTATAAAGGGAAGAAAAATGATCCGATTTTTTATATCGTCTGTTATTAGTTCTTTTACATATTCAGGTATTTTTTGATTCGTTCCAGCCACAACGAGGGGAATATTTAGTAGTTCTTGTTTCCATAGATTTTTTAAAGCTAGGATCAAGCCATCTAAGTTTTTATGCTTTTTCCCAATTCCAACTACAAGAAAATATCGTTCTGGAAGTTGATATTTTTTTTTAAAATCTCGGATCTCTTTTAGAGAAGCTGGGTAAAATATATCTCGATTAATTCCATTATGAATTACATAGATATTGTTTTTAGTCGTTTTAAATTCTTCCATGAGTCTTTTTTTTGTGTATTCCGAAACAGCAATAATAGCTCTTGCTTTATTAACAATCTGTTGAATTAATGTTTTCGCATAAATTCTATAATGTGGTTTATTAAACTCTTCGGAATCTAAATGGATCAAATCGTGGATTACTACAATACTATTTTTTAAATGTTTGATTGGTGCATTATAATGAGGGAAATGAAACAAACCCACATTAGAATCTCTGCTTGGGAAAAAAATTTGCTCTTTTAACGAATAGATCGATGCTCGAAAATTTTTTATATTATCAATATTAGGAAAATACTGATGTATTTTGTCTTTATCGCCTATTAAACATAAATCAATTTCTGGATTATCAACCAATCGCGATAAAACTTCTTCTATCTGGGTTCCAATACCAGAATGACCTAACATTCTTGCATCAAAATAAATTTTAAGTTGATTTGACATATCAGCGAATTTTGATTTTTTTACTATTCTGTGAAGTCATTTTTTCATATAATTATATTAATTCTATTTTTGGTGAGTATTCATTGTTCTCAGCAAAAAGAGAATCAATACTCCGTGGAAGAAGGGAACATCAAGCTATTAACTATTACTATAATAAAAAACACTGAATGTAATACCAACAAACAAATGGAACTGATTTATTTTTCTGTACAAAAAAATCAGATTGATACTTGTTTTTACGAAATCTATTTTCTAAAATGCGATGATTGGAAAAACAACCTCTTACCTAAAAGCTGTTTAAACTTAAACCTTCAACTAAAATAATGATAATTCTTTATCTCTTCGTTCTCGATTCGTTTAATAAAATCCTCTTCTGTTAAAGGAGGTGCATAAAAAAATCCTTGGGCATATTTAATTCCTATATTGTCCAATTTTTTTAAAGTTTCTAGATCCTCTACACCCTCTGCAATAATTTCTAGGTTTAAATTTTGAGCTAGTAACACAATTGCATCTAGAATTCTGTTATAATCTTCTGATTTAAGTCTTCTTACAAAAATCTTATCTATTTTTATTAAATCTATGGGCAGTTCTTGTAGCTCGCCTAAGGAAGAATAACCGGTTCCAAAATCATCGATTGCAATCCTATACCCCATTTCTCTTAATTGATATAATTTTTTTAGGCTTGAATCTTTATCTAAAAATGCTAATGATTCCGTGACTTCTATAATTACACCTTTTGGATTTATGCCTAATTCTCTTTGTAAATCAAACATATTCATAATAAATAGATCAGAATGTAAAGCCCTTCGCGAAATATTAATAGATAAATAGATGCCATATTTTTCGTGTACTTTTTTATAAAATTCTAACGACTTTTTAATAATATAATAACTTAGCTCTTCTATTAAACCTAAATCTTCTGCTAATGGAATAAAGATATCTGGTCCAATATATATGCCCCCTCTATAATTTGCTAATCTTGCTAATGCTTCCATCCCAGCTATTCTATTTGTTCGAATTTCGTAAATGGGCTGAAAGTACGGCAATATTTTGTTTTCCGAAATTGATTCTAATATATGACTTTGTATTTCGAATTTACTAATAGTTGTATCTTTTCTCGGAAGATTCGATGCAAAAACAAACTGAAACCTTCCATTTTGCTTTGCAAAATTCATCGCTTTATCTGCTTCGCCGAACAATGTATCGATGGTCATTCCATCAATAGGATAAATCGATATACCAATAGAAAATGTAATAAAATATTTCTCGCCTTCTATCATGATTGGTTCTTTTGCTAATCGTCTTAATTTTTCCAAAAGACCATGTATATCAGACTTATTCTTGATATTCTCTACAAAAAATACAAACTGATCTCCGCCCCAACGGTATAAGGTATGACTAATTTCTGGAATTTGCTGCAACTTTTCCGAAAATAAACTTAAAACTAAATCACCAAACCTATGTCCAAGTAGTTCATTTACATGGAAAAATTTATCCAAATCCAAAAAACCAACAGCTATTAAAGTTCGATTTTTATCTGCACGAAGAATTGCTTTGTATAAATCTTCTTCTAATCGATTCCTGTTTGGAAGTGATGTTAACAAATCATGTTCAGATAGTAAAATAAATTGTTTTTCGGAAATATATTCCAATGTAATATCTTTTATTATACCACGAATATACTTTTTCTTTTTTGTTCTTATCAATACAAAATCTGCTTCGTACCAATCATTTCGCGTTTTCGATATCTTTATTGGGAATCTTATACGTATACTTTTTTTGGTTTTAAAAACATTTTCTAATACGGTTTTTACATATTCTCTATAATCTTCTAAAATAACTTCTAAAAAAGAACTATTTTTGTTTAAATTGGGGAATTTAGAATTAGGTATATAGTTGATGTATAATACATTTAATTTTTCGTCTAATTCTATCACATGTAATTGTAATAATGATAGTGTTTGTAGATATTTTTTGTGCTCTTCTACTGCTTGGATTGCAAAGGTTAAATCCCTCATAATACCAAGCATGAGGGTTTCGCCTTTATTTTTTTTTATATAGGTAATAGAAGCTTCGACAGGTATTTCTATTCCTAAAGAATTTTTTATAAATAACCTAATTTTTCCGCTTTTTAATTTATTTGTTTTATAACTATATTTGAATATCTTTTCGTAACGTTTACTAAAACCATCTCCTAATAGAGCAAAAATTGATTTATTTAAAACTTCCTGAGATGTTAAATTTAATAATTTATAAAACGCTGGGTTACAATCGATGATTTTATCACTTTCTACATGGTATAAAAACACTGCATCGTTCGTATTTAAAAATGTATTATAAAAATTTTCGTATTTTAAAAAATAATTTTCCCTTAAATATTCGCTAACAATTTTAACACTACATACGTTTAACGTAAAATGTAGTTCATTTACATCATTAATGGGATTTTTAGAAAATGCAACAATGTATAATCGCTCATCTTTACTTATATTGATTTTTATTCCAATGAATAATTCAATGTTTTCTTTTGCTAGTAAATCTTCTGGGTATTGTGTAGAAAAAGATTTCTCTACAATGATTGTTCCATATTTATCCAATCGCTTTTGTAATTTCTCCGAAAATCTATAATCTTCTATGTTAAAGTTTATATTATCTTGAAAATAAGATTCGTACAAAAATTTTTGTTGATTTGTTAGATTTTCGTTATGCACATAGATAAAAGTTCCACTGATTTTAAATTCTTCTGATAACTTTTTTAATAAAGTTTTGAATAACGCTTTCCCAAATAATGTAAAGGTATCGATAATGATTTTGCTTAACTTTTGGAATTTTTCTTCGAAAGCTTCTATTTTTTGCAAAACGATAAAAAAATAGCAGTTATTGTTCTGATCTTTAAATAATTTTATCAGACAGATGATGGGGATAAGTTGATTCCCTACTTGCAATGTAATCGAAAAGGATTTTAATTCCTCTGGCTTAATTAATGCTACCTGAAACTTAAAAAAATTTTTTTGTTCTTCATTTAAAAAATCCAAAAGACTTTTATTATCAATATCTTGTATAAGAAAGACTTGTTTAGCTTCGTCGTTTGCGTATAAAATATCCCAATCATGTGTTACTACAATTGGCAGAGGTATATAATCGTAAGAAGAAAAATTCAAATCATCCACAGAAAACATTGAGCTCATATTATTTAAAAATATTTATAAACATAATATATTTCTTAAAATTCTGGTTTTTGTTTGTTTAAAAATGCAGATATTCCTATTTCTGGTTCTCCTTTTTGGAACATTTCTGCAAAAGCATTTACTTCTCTTTCGAGAGATGCAGTAAGTGGTAACTCTGCTCCAGAATGAACTAACCATCTTGCTACTTTTTGTGCTTCGATCCCTTTATGTTTTAACATTTTATTCATCAACTCTTCGGCTTTTGGTAGAAGTTCGGACAAATCTACTACATGGTTCACTAATCCTATCCTTAGTGCTCTTTCTGCATCAATATGTTCGCCCGTTAAAATGATTTCTAATGCCAATCCTCGTCCAACAATTCTTGGTAAACGTTGAGTTCCACCAAAACCCGGAATTAATCCCAAACCTGTTTCTGGTAACCCAAATTTTGCATTTTTTGAAGCAATGCGTATATCACATGCCAATGCTAATTCTAATCCACCCCCCAATGCATAACCGTTTATAGCAGCAATAGAAATTAAATCCGAGCCAGCAATCATGTTCATTGTTTTGTGGCCTTTTCGAGCGAATTCTTCCGCAGCATCAAAACTCAAACCTTTCATCTCGGTAATATCGGCACCAGCACAAAAGGCTTTTTCTCCCTTACCAGTAATAATTACACCTCTCATGCGAGAATCTTGGATCAGATCTCTAATAGCTTCGCGGATTTCGGAAAGAACTTGTGAATTTAATGCATTTAAAGCATTTTCTCTGTTTAGTGTTAAAATTGCATAATTTTCTTTTTTTTGTAAATCAACAAACATCTACTTCCTCCAATAAGATAGCTTATGCCATTATGTAATAAGATTTAAATTTGTAAATTGTTTTATTATCTAAAAAAGGGTTTTAATCTCCGCCACCACCATCCCCTCCTCCATCACCACCATCTCCACCAGAATCACCGCTATCACTACTATCGCTACTGTCAGAATCGTCCCAGCCACTACTTGCTCCTGCACCTCCAAATTCACCACCTTCTCCCAAATAAATATTAGAATCACTTGAAGAATCATTGCTACTTAACAAGGAATTGGAATAACTATCAGTAGAACCATAATATCTATCATAACTCTGATTTTTATTCCTTCTAATAATTAAAAAAAAGATCACTATTAGAATAAAAATAAATAATAAAAAAAATATATCCATAGATTTTTCCAGTAATTCAAATGAATTATTTAATAAAAAAATTAAGTCAACATTTTTTTAAATAAAGAAAACCCAAGAGTTATTTCCCTTGGGCATCAAAAAGGTTGGATTTAATTAGAGTTCTTTTAACTCTTGAATTAGTTTAGAAATGGCTTGTTTAGCATCACCAAAGTACATCAAACAGTTAGGATAACCAAATAACTCGTTTTCTATACCTGCATAACCTGGATTTAAACTTCGTTTTATTACAACTACGGTTTTTGCTTTATCTACGTTTAAAATGGGCATACCATAAATGGGGCTATTAGGATTATTTCGCGCAGCTGGGTTAACAACATCATTCGCACCAATCACAATAGCTACGTCACAATTTGCAAATTCATCGTCGATTTGATCCATTTCGTATAATTTATCGTAAGGAACAGCTGCTTCTGCCAACAATACATTCATATGACCTGGCATTCTACCTGCAACGGGATGAATTGCAAATCGAACGTTTACACCTCTTTTTTCTAATTCGTCCATCAGCTCTTTTACGACATGCTGAGCATGAGCAACAGCCATACCATACCCAGGTACGATAATAACATTCGATGCTCCATCCAACATCATCGCCAATTCTTCTGAACCAACTTCTTTTATTACAATTTCTTTTGCACCAGCTTGTGCTTTGCCAGAGGTTGTAGAACCAAATCCTCCCAGCATAACATTGATAAGAGAACGATTCATACTCTTACACATGATATTTGTTAAAATAATTCCCGACGCACCAACAAGTGATCCTGTTATGATAAGAACAGCATTCCCTAAAACAAAACCTGTCATAGCTGCTGCAATACCCGAATAAGAATTAAGAAGAGATATCACAACAGGCATATCTGCACCACCAATGGGAATTACTATCAAGACACCAATAATTAACGATAGAATTGATATTAGAATCAACAAATTTTCGCCGACAAGAGTACCCAAACCAATACTAGACATTATCTGAGATGCATTCGATTGATCCATAGATAAAATAATTCCTCCAATGATTGTAAGGATCAACAACAATAAATTGATGGGATGTTGAAACTTATAAACAACTGCTTTTTCTGTTACAATGCCTTGTAATTTACCAAAAGCAACAAGCGAACCAGTAAAAGTAACACCACCAACGAGTACAGATAAAAAGATAGATACCGCAATATAAACCTCTGATGGAGCTTCTTTATAATAATCTGCAACAGCAACTAATAGAGAAGCACCACCACCAAAACCATTGAGCAATGCTACCATTTGAGGCATTGCAGTCATCTCTACTTTTAAAGCAAATATTGCACCAACAATCGATCCAATTATTAATCCAATAATAATTAGTTCGTAGTTTACTATCTTTTGATCAAACAACGTTGCAACAATTGCAATCAACATTCCAATAGCAGAAATTAAATTTCCTTGCCTTGCTGTTTTAACAGAACTTAACTGCTTAATTCCAAAAATAAAAAGAATTGATGCAATCAAATAAATAATTATGAGTATATCTTGGTTCATTTTCTAATGCCTCCTATTTCTTTTTAAACATTCTGGTCATTCTATCTGTGACCAAATAGCCACCTACAACATTGATGGTTGCAAAGATAATGGCAATCAAACCCAAAATCGAAGAAATGCTTGTTTGATAACCAAAAATATTTACATTTATGTCCAAACTGGATCCAGCACTTACTAATGAACCAACAATCGTAATACCAGAAATAGCATTGGAACCAGACATCAAAGGTGTATGTAATATAGGTGGTACTTTGGAAATTAACTCAAACCCCAAAAATACAGATACAACAAAAACAGTAAATAATAAAATTAGTTCATGAAACGTCATAAAAAATACCTCCTTAATTAGTGAATAATTCTTTTGTTTTTTCGTGGATTACTTCGCCATTATAAGTAATGAGCGATCCTTTAACAATTTCGTCTTCCAAGTTGATTGCTAGTTTACCTTCTTTGTTAAGATATTCTAATAATGCTTGGATATTTCTTGAATATAATTGACTTGCATCAAACGCTAAATCCGAAACTAGATTTGTAAAACCGATAATTTTAACACCATATTTTTCTACGATTTTATCTGGTTCTGTAAGTTCACAGTTTCCACCAGTTCCTGCTGCCATATCGACAATTACAGCTCCTGGTTGCATTGCTTTTACCATATCTTCTGGTACAAGTATTGGAGCTCGTTTACCAGGAACTTGTGCTGTTGTTATAACGATATCCGCATTTGAAATATGTTTTTTTAATATCTCTTGTTGTTTTTTGATAAATTCTGGGGATGCTTCTTTAGCATATCCACCTTCTTCTTGAATGACATCAGGTGGTTCAATGTATTTTGCACCTAAACTCTGTACTTGTTCTTTAACTGCTGGTCTTACATCAGAAACTTCTACAACTGCACCTAATCGCTTTGCAGTAGCAATTGCTTGTAATCCTGCAACCCCAGCACCCAATATAACCACTTTTGCTGGCGAAATTGTTCCTGCTGCTGTCATCATCAACGGAAAAACTTTTTTTGAATAATTCGCAGCAAGAATTACCGCGCGATAACCAGCTAAGTTTGTCTGTGAACTTAAAACATCCATTCTTTGAGCTTTGGTAATACGAGGTATGGAATCCATCGATAATACATTCACTTTGCACTTTGCAGCTAAAGAAACTAAATCTTTATTAATTAAGGGAAAGAAAAATCCAACATAAAAGGAACCTTCCTTCATCATTTCTAATTCGTTCTTTTGAGTTTGTGGATGTTTCATTGGGACATTCACTTTAACTAATATATCTGCTTCTTTATAGAGTCGATTTACATTCTCGATGATTTCTGCACCAGCCTCTACATATTGATTATCCAAAAAACCAGCAAACTGACCTGCATTTTTTTCTATATATATGGTATAACCCAATTTTTTTAATTTTGCTACTGTTTCTGGAATTATTGCTACCCTTTTTTCGCCTTCTAATACTTCTTTAGGAATACTGATTATCAAGGTACACCTTCCTATTTTAATGATATTATTCTGATTTTGAATACAAAATTCTTAACACATTATATGACAACAAAAAAATAACAGATGTGTCAAATTGAATATAAATCATTTATTTTTTTAATTATCTGCCACGGCCAAATAAGACGATTCGAACTGTTTTAATCAAAATCGAAAGGTCTAATAAAAAAGAATAATTTTTTATATAATATAAATCGTATTCTAATTTTTGAATTGTATCTTCGATAGAGGCACCATAAGAATACATTACCTGTGCCCAACCAGTAAGACCGGGCTCTACTAAATGGCGAAAATGATAATATTTAATTTCTTTTTCGTATTTTTGTGTAAGTTTTATCCATTCTGCTCTAGGACCAATCAAACTCATTTCTCCTTTGATTATATTAAAGAGTTGAGGCAATTCGTCTAATCGAGATTTTCTTAAAAATCTTCCTGTTTTTGTGATTCTACTATCATTTTCCTGAGTATATGGATTATACTTATCTGCATCCTTAATCATCGTGCGAAATTTATATGCAATAAAGGTTTTTTTGTTTTTCCCTAATCGCTCCTGTTTAAACAATATAGGTAAACCATCATCCAAATAGATTGCTAATGCTATGATCATCATAATGGGTGCAAAAAGAATCAAAAGAAATGCTGCTATAACTCTATCGATGATATGTTTAATACGAATAACAGCAGAATTTTCGATTAACATAAATCCCTGAGATAACAAAAACCAGGACTCATCTATATAATACAAAGGAATTTTAAAAAAGAAATATTCATAAAAATAAACTAAATCATAGATGGGTAAACCTTTCTGTTTTACTTCGATCAACGAATTGATATATTTTTGATCCAAATCTTTTTTAGCAAGAATGATTCCCGTCCAATTTAAGTTTATTACTTGTTGAAAATCTGAATCTAATTCCCCAATGATCTTTAGGTTTATATCTTTTTCTTTTTTTACTTTTTGAAAAGAATTTTTATCTAATAAATAAAAAATTTCCCACTTTCCACCTCTCAGTTCAATTTCTTTCTGGAATTCTTTTGCATTTTCTAATGTTGCAATTACTAACCAACGAATCCCTAATCTTTCTGGATCTAAAAGTATATAAAAATAATATCGATTTACAAAAAATAAAAATGATATAAACAAAAGAGAAAATAAAAATACCCACTTACTTTCGAAGATTTTTGTCTGAAACGAAGAAAAAATAAAACTAAAAAAAAGATATAAAATAGTAATAATAACTATGCCAATCAAACTTCTATAATGCATGGGCAATTTAGAAAAATGACTCCATGGATTGTATAAATCTAATATAAAAAAAACGAAAATGCATAAGACAATAAATAAAGACAATACTTGAATTTCTAGGGTAGTTAAAAATGTACCAAATTTAAAATAATAAACAGCAGAAAAACTAAAAAAGAGTGTTAATACATCAAAGAATAGTAACAATAGTTTATAATGCTTAAAATGATACTTCATAATGTATTATCCTTTTTCTAATTATATAAAATAATTATGACACTGAATTTCTATTAAAAGATAAAATCCATCATTTTTTGATTTTCCAAATAAAAACAAATTCGAGATTATATGATTCCATTTTGTTCTAAATATCTCCTTATGATTGTATTTTCTTTTAAATCTGCTTTTTTTAAACATTTTTTTGCTTCTTCTCTATTTATAGCAAGCATTGCTTTTATTATTTCTAGAAGTTCATACGTATCTTTTTCCTTCGAAAGCATTTTGCATAACTCGGGAATTGCCATAGAAACTTTTCTTTTACCTAGAACATATATCACAAACATTCTATTTTGCGTAATGGGGCTCTTTAAACCTAAAATAAGCTTTTCGTCATAAGATAATATACTAAATCTCGATAGATCAGCACCACAATTAGAACAAACATTATCTTCTTCTTTTAATTCGTACCAACAATAAGGACAGAACCATTTTGTCATAATATATTTTAATAATTTTTATTTATAATATTATCTATATTGCCACCTTACTGTTTATAAATTATAGACACTTTTTTTGATTTTTTTTGCACTTTTTTTTACTATTTATCTTCTTTTTTTTCTTGTAGAAGGCTTCTTTTGTTTTAACTCGTAAATTTTTTGATCTGTTGTAATTTTTTTTGGAACTGATTTTCCTTCGAGACTTAACATCAAGTCTCTTAAAAGAGCAGCTTTTTCGAAATCCAATTTTTCAGCAGCGTCTAACATTGCTTTTTTTATTTTTTCTATTTTTTCGGAAGTTTTAAGGTGTTGGAGGTTGAGTTCTTTTTCTAATTCTTCGAAGCTTTTGATTTCTTCTTCGATTTCTTGTAATTCGATATCGCGTGGCAAAATATCATCAATTCGTTTTTTGATAGATTCTGGTGTAATGTTATGTTTTCTATTATATTCTTCTTGTATTTTTCGACGTCTTTGTGTTTCTTCGATTGCAACCTTCATCGATGGTGTGATTTTATCTGCATACAAGATTGCCATTCCATCGATGTTTCGCGCTGCTCGTCCAATCGTCTGAATCAGCGATCTTGCATCCCTTAAAAATCCTTCTTTATCTGCATCCAAAATTGCCACAAGTGAAACTTCTGGTATATCGAGCCCTTCTCTAAGAAGATTCACACCAACAACTACATCATAAATTCCTTTACGTAAATCGCGAATAATTTCTACTCTTTCTATTGTATCTATTTCGGAATGTAAATATGCAACAGATATATCTAAATCGCGTAAGTAATCGGTTAAATCTTCTGCCATCTTAATTGTTAAAGTAGTCACAAGAGTTCTTTGTTTTTTTTGTATACGCTTTTTAATTTCTAAGATCAAATCTTCTATTTGATCTTTGGTAGGACGAACTTCTACAATGGGATCTAACAATCCCGTAGGTCTTACTAATTGCTCAACGATTACTTGTGCACGTTTTAATTCGTATTCAGAAGGTGTTGCAGAAACATATAAAACATTCTTCGCTTTTTTTTCAAATTCTTCGAAATTTAGTGGTCGGTTATCCAATGCAGAAGGTAAACGAAAACCAAAATCAACTAAGGTTTGTTTTCTTGAACGATCTCCATTATACATTCCGCGAATTTGAGGGATCGTAACATGGCTTTCGTCAATAATTACCCAAAAATCATCGGGGAAATAATCTAATAAAGTTGCTGGTGGTTCTCCCGGTTTTCTTCCAGATAGATGTCGCGAATAATTTTCTATCCCATTACAATAGCCTAATTCTAAGAGCATTTCTATATCATATTTTGTCCTCATCTCGATTCGTTCTGCTTCTAAGTATTTTCCTTGTTTTTTAAAAAATTCTATTTGCTCTTTTAGCTCTTCTTCGATGGCTTTTACCGCTTCTTTTAACCTTGGTGGAGAGGTAATAAAATGCTTTGCAGGATAAATAATAATACGATCTAATTTTTCTAATATTTTTCCCGTTAGTGGATCAATTAAACTTATGGAATCAATTTCATCACCAAACCATTCTACACGAACTGCTTCGTGTCTATAAGCAGGAAAGATTTCTATTGTATCTCCTCTTACGCGAAATGTTCCACGTGTAAAATTTATGTCATTTCTAGTATATTGAATATGAATCAATTGTTTTAGAACATCATCTCTTTCGATCGTTAAACCTTTATCGAGTAATACAACACTTTCTCGATATTCTTCTGGCGAACCTAATCCATAAATAGCAGAAACAGAAGCAACAATTATAACATCTCTTCTTTCTAGTAATGCAGAAGTTGCTCTTAACCTTAACCGATCGATTTCTTCGTTTATACTTGCATCTTTTTCGATGTACAAATCAGATGTAGGAACGTATGCCTCTGGTTGATAGTAATCGTAATAAGAAACAAAATATTCCACAGCATTTTCGGGGAAAAATTCTTTAAATTCTTTATAAAGTTGAGCTGCCAATGTTTTATTGTGGGTTAAAACTAATATAGGCTTTTGAATTCTTTCTACAAAACCAGCCATTGTAAATGTCTTTCCCGAACCAGTAACCCCGACTAAGCATAACTGATTTTTTCCCGAATTAGCTGCATTGCTTAATTCTTCGATGGCTTTGGGTTGATCTCCAGCTGGTTGATAATTCGAAACTAGTTTAAACCTTTTCATTTTTATTTTTAACAGAAATTAACTTCTTTGCCTGAAATATTGCTAATTTTTTATCTTCTATAAGGTTGATATCCATTTCGTCAAAAAGTTTAGACATTACAAGCATTCCCCTCATTAATGTTATGGAACTATTGTATTTACCATTTTCGATATCTTTTTGTATTTCGGGAATCTTATATTTATTTTGAATTTCTATATAAAAAGTATAATTTTCTATAAAATACTTAACATATATTTTATCTTCTGAAGAATATTTAACAGCATTCTCTGTTGCTTCTATGGAAGCAATCACTATATCGTAAATAATCTCCTCGTCGACTTTATGGTAATTCAAAAAAGATAATAAACGCGAACGAACATACTGAATAGGAGAATAATTTAAATTGGAAGGTGCAAAATATTCTACAAAACGCGAAAATTTCATTTCTAAATTGTATTTATACTCATTTTTAAGGTTTTGATTGTTAACAAATACATTGTTTTTAATCAATTGATGAAATTCTTTCGTAAATTCTTTATAAGATAAATCATAAGAATTAAACAAAAAAATATTCCAAAAATAGAATTCTTTTATATTTCCAAATAAACCTTCTTTACCCATCTGAATAATTTGTGTCTCTAATTTATTTTGAATCATTCTTAAATGCTAACAGTATGTTACTTGAAAAAATCAATAATCCCCCAACCCATGCTAACAAAGAAAAAGGTTCTTCTAAAAAAAACCAACCATACAAAATCGCTATTGGAATCCTTAACTGTGATACAACACTTCCCGTTGTAGCATCTAAATAGTGATATGATATTGTTAAGAGCCATTGTCCTAATACACCCATTATTGCTGATGCCAGTAGATAATATAAATCTAATTTATCAAGTAAAAATATTTTTTTATAGCAAAAAGGTAAAGAAAGTATCGTACCGATAAAAAACATCCAAAAAAGGATAATTTCTGAACGAGCAACATGTACAGAACCTCTTAATGCTACTATCGCTAAAGAAGCAATTACACCAGAGGCTAATCCCAAAAAATCAGAAAAAAGTATGTGTTGTGTAAGTTCAAGGATAGGTTCATAAAAATATAAAAATATTCCCAACAAACATAATAATAAACTAATGATTGTTTTAAAATCTGGATATTCTTTTAAAAGCGGACCAGAAATAAGGGCAACAAAAGCTGGGTAGGTCATATTTAAAACATTCGCTCTACCAGTTTCTCCTAACTGTACAGCATAGTAAAACAAAACAACAGCAATGCTATTAAAAACACCTCTATATATTACTGGTAGAGGTATTTTAATATTAATTTGAATTTTTTTATAAATAATAATAATTAAAAAAAATATACAACCAATATAATATCGATAAAATGCATAAATAAAGGCATCTGAATCAGTATTCATTTTAAGACCTTTATGAACCATTACCGTTGCAAAATAAAAGAAAAAAGCACTTAAAGAATTATAAAATATGCCTTTTAAACTTTTCTTATCTTTAAAGTAATAAATGAATTGACTCACAAGTTCAATTATTCGATTTATTCCTAATATGCCACTAATAAAAGTAAGTATCTTTCAAAAAAATTTAAACGAAGGTTTAAACATCAACGTAATTAAAAGATTATTACACGCAAAATCTGATATGATGGTTTTACCAGAATATTTTAGTGCAGATGTAAATGCCAAGTCTTTACAACAAATACAAGATAGAACTAAAAGTGCATTAGACTGGTTAATCAAATTAAATCATACCTACAAAGGAATTATCGTTGGTGGTAGCGTAATTAAACGCGAAGAAGATGGAAAAATGTTTAATGCATGTCCCATCATTTACAACGGAGATATTATTGATTGGTACTATAAAAGAAATTTATCCAACGAAGAAAAAAACATCCTAACTCCTGGTACTGAACCGGGTATTTTTATTTTAAACAATATTCGCTTTTCTGTTCTTATTGGAGAAGATGTTTTACAAGAATCATTTTTTAAAGAATTAAAAGAACAAGGTATTAAGCTGATTTTTATAGTTAATAAATCATTTAAAGAAGATAGCATCTATTACGAAGAAATTTTGATGAAACATTCCAAAGACAACCAACAAGTATTTGTAAAATGCGATGCAGTAGGTTCCTTTCTTGATAAAAAACTAAAAGGAAAATCGATGTTAGTTCATCCCAATGGTATTAGCTGGCATGTAACAGAACAAGAACAAGAAATGCAAATATACAAAGAAATCATGGTGCAGGTATAATTATTCTTTTTTTTGAATATTCTCTACTTTTGCATGGACAACATCTTCTAAAAAATGTATGAATATTTTATCTTTTTGTTTAATTTCGCTTCCTTTTTTGATGATTTTATTCTGCTTGTCTGTTACGTATGCATATCCTCTTTTTAAGGGTGCATGGGGGTTTAGTTGTTTTAATTTTTCTTCTAGAACTTGCAGTTGAAAATATTTTTGCTTTAATAAATTTATAAAATTTCTTTTTAATCTATCTTCTAATTGATCTAAATATTGATAGTAATCTAAGAATAAATTTTGGGGTTCTTTCCATATATATCTTTTAGAAATAGAATGCCATTTTTCTTTATAAAAATTTAGTCTATAAATCAACAAGCTTTGGATTTTTTTTATATAATATTCGATTTTTTCTTTTTTTTCTTCTATAATAGGAACACATTTTTGAGCAGCTTCTGTTGGAGTGATTGCCACAACATCGGCTGCATATTCGCATAAAGGACGATCAATTTGATGTCCTACCGCAGAAACAACTGGAACTGTGGAATCTGCAAAAGCCCTTACAACATCTTCTTCGCTAAATATAATCAGATCTTCGAAAGAGCCACCACCACGACCTACTATAATTACATCTATCTTATAAACAGGATTGTTTAAAATCTTTATAGCATTAATGATACTTTCTTTTGCTTTTTCTCCTTGTACATGACACGGAGCAATATAAATATTGATTTGTGGAAACCTACTTTTTGCAACTTTTATAATATCTCTTAAAGCTGCACCAGAATCAGAAGTCGCAATGCCTAAATTCAACGGAACTTCGGGAATCTTTTTCTTTCTTTCTAAAGCAAACAATCCTTCATCTTGTAATTTTTTATACGTTGCAAGAATCTTTCGTAAAATATTACCGATAGAATTTGCATCAGAAATTTTTTCTACATTTAGTTGGCAGTGACCATTCTTTTTATAAACCCGAATATCACCAAAAGCACGGATGATTTTACCATCTTTGATTTCTACTCCATTTAACGTATCCCTAACTTGATTTTGCAGAAAATAAACACATTCTAAATTTGTATGTTCATCTTTTAGAGAAAAATATATATGACCACTTTGCGTATTTTTTTTAAAATTATAAACTTCTCCTTCTACCCAAATATTTTTTAATTCTTTTTGTGCATGAATAATTTCATAAAGTTTATTTACTACATCTTTTGGAGTAAAGATAGGTTCATCTTCCAATTCTGCTTTTTGTTGGATTAATTCTAAGATCTTTACAGAAGTTAATTCATCCATTATCTATTTTATTTATAGAGGATTTTTTTGGGATGTGTCAACTCTATTTTCGTTTTTAATCAAAGGATAAAGCCGCCAAATAATGATAAATAAAGCAAGACTTAAAGGACCGAGAATAATTCCTGTTATACCAAATTCTTTCAATCCACCAATGATAGCCAAAAAAAGTAGAATTGATGGAATCCCAATTTGTTTGTTCAAAATTTTTGGTTTAACAACATTTTCTAACACAAGAAAAGACGTTAAACAATAAATAGTCAAAAAGATTGCCCAACCAATACTATGTTTTACAAAATATAAATATAAACTTGCAGGTAGCCAAACAATAGAAGTTCCTAAAACTGGGACGATAGAAAAGATTGCAGCTAAAAAACCATAAAGTATGACATTAGGAATACCAGCTAACAAGAATCCAAATGCTAAAAAAATTCCTTGTAATATCGAAATCAAGATATTTCCTTTTAAGATGGCAGAAGTTACCAACTTTAACTCATTCTTAAATTCATCCATCAAAGATTGATCAAAAGGAAGCATTTTAGAAAAACTAACATAAAAACTATGTCCATCGCGCAACAAAAAATACAATATAACAAAGCCTAATAGTATATAAATGATTATTTTTAGAGTAAAACTTAAACTAATTAAAAAAACATTATAAGCACCACCTACTATGCCCGAAAGATTGAATATACTAAAATAATCTGGATATTCTTTTATTAAGTATCCTAAACGATTTAAAAATGTTAACCAAAAAAAAGGATCTTCTGTTAAAAGACTAATCAAGCTATCGAAATTTAAAGCGACTTTTATAATATCTCCAGTTTCAATGCTACTTTTTATAAGAGTGAATAAAAATATCATTTCTTCGATAAGCAAATAAATTAGCAAACTAATAGGTCCAACAACAAATAGAAGAATCAACAAAATAGAAAGCAATGTTGATAAATCTTTATATTTTAGGTAATTTATCAATTTTTTGTTATATTTATCGAATATTACATAGAGTAAAAAAGCAAAAAAGATAGGCCAGACAAAAGCTCGTAAAGTATAAATTACTAGAATAAAAGAACCAAACAAGAATATAATCAAAAATAAAGTCTGAATTACAAAATATGTCTTATTATTTTCATTCATCTGTGAGTTTTTTTAAATAAATTTTTATTATTGTTTTTTTCGTTTTTTCTATTACAATACTTAAATTGCGGTTAAAAAAATCTTGTGCATTAAGAAAATAAATCCATCTATCATTATCTTGAATTTGTTTTGATTGTAATATTTGCCATTCTTTAACTATTAAAATTTTTTTATAAAAATTCAATACTTTATCATTTTCGGAATGATCAACTTCCAACAACAATGCATATTGATCTGGCTGCCATATTCCTGTTCTTTCTAAATGTACAAAATAAGCAATCTTTGAACTAGGATAGATTAAATCAACAGGAAAATTTGTTTTTTCTAATTCACTCCAAGAGGGCTTTTGGAATAAAAATAAAGATTTAGAAACTTCTATTTTTAAAGAATCGCTTTGATTTACACAACTAGACAAAAAAATAAAAAATAAAAATATATAAAAACTTCTCATCGGATCAGTTTTACCAATAAATTTAATTTTTCGGAAATTTCAATAACATACTGAATGCTTTCGGGTTCTATTATGATAGTTGTTGGGCTTAATTGTTCTATAATGATATCTTTATCGCTAATTTGCCCTAACAACAACTCCATGTGATTAGGTTCTCTGGTTTTTACCACGACACATTCATCCGTTATAGAAACTAATGGTATGTTGTTTTTCCATTCGTTAATAGAGAATAAAAGGTTTTGAGGAAGTTCTGTTAGAGAAGTTTTCTCCAGAAAATGAACAAAATTATCAACATCTTCATTAATCATCCATGCATTATAAAAAGAATCTCTTGTAAATTGAAAGGTATAAATATTTTCGAAGGATTTTAATTCACAAAATACTTTTAACTTATACAAACCGTTTAGAGACAATTTTTCTGGGAATGCAATAATAGATAAATCTGGGTTTATAGCAATTGCACCTTTCTCGTCATCTTTTTTAATAGGTGTTTTTTTGACTAAATGCAATCCCAATTCGGAAAAAGAAATCCATCTATCGGGATACTCTACTTTTAGATAACCAAATAATTGTAAATAAAATAACGATGATGTTAGTTCTTTAATATAATTAGATAAATTATCTGGAAAATCTTTGATAGTAAAATTTTTATCTAGAATAATATTTTCTCGGATCAAAAGTGCCATGATAACATAATAAATATTTCTCTCTTGCTTTAATAACGTTTTTATAACAGCTTGATGAATTTTCTTTTTGTAGAATGGTACGTATAGAGGTTCAAAAACTTCTTCGTATGGAATAATTCGCTCTTCGGATTCTTCGATAGCTTTTAACGTTTTTTTAAGTAATTCTAAAGGATCATCTTTTAAGATTTCTTCCCAATCATTTCTTAATACAATGTCGTCTTTTTTTATTCTAACGATATCTAAAATTCGCATTACAGTCAAGATTAACTCAACTTGAAAAATCTGACTTTTTTCTTTAAAAAGCTCAATATCAATCGGTAATAGGAAGTTTTCTGTATCTCTTAAATCTGTTTGTTTAATCTTACCAGACTTCGATAGCGTAATACCCCTTTTTAGTATGTATACAATAAGTTTTTTTATGTTAATAAAAAAATCTAAATCATTTTTGCTGATTCTTTCTAAACTTCTTTTAACCCCTTTGGGAGATTTAGGAATAATAGGATTTTTTACAATATATTGAAACACCTCTTCGGGCATTACAAGAACGCGAACAAATTTTTCTTCTATAAAAAAATCATCTCTTAGTAGTAATAATTTATTAAATTTTATTATAATATCTTCCCACTTTGCTTTATTTTTTTCTAATAGTTCTCTTGCTGGATTGATTTCGATTACACCACCTTGATTAAATACAGTTAAAAGTAATTCTTCTTCGATTTCGGATAATTCCGAAATTATGCGTTTCAAATTTTCTTCTATTGTTGTTAAATCAATTTTTTCTGTTTTCTGCCATATTGCATCTAACTCATTCAGCTTATCTTCTTTTTTATGTTTATTAATTATATCCACAATGGTTTGCGAAAAAACATCAATAGGCTTATCATAATGTATTTTGATAGTTTGTGCACTTTGTGGATATGCATAATACCTGTCTAATGTATTTGTTAGACGTTCTCTATTTTTTCTTTGGTAAACTAAAAAATATCTTTTTAAAACTCCTAGTTCCATCTCTGCGGAATTTGGAGGAAGAGAAAATTTTTTCGCGATCTCCCCAAGGGTTAACATCATTTCTTCTTGAGAAATAATTTCTAAATATATTTGAATTTGAATTGCACTTAATTTTTCTAAGATACCTTTAACGAAGAATTCATTCTCCATTGTAGCCATCAAAACTTTGATTTGACCTTTTTTATCTTTGGGAATTTTTTTAATATTCCATATGTTTAATAAACGCTTGAGTGTATTACCATCTAATTTTATTAGTTCAGTTAATAGTGGATTTTCTTCTGGTATTGTTTTTTTTGTCATAGTTTATGGATACAATAAATAATATTGTCAAAACTTTTATAAGTTTACGAGTTGTAAAATCATTTTTTCATCTAATACTTGTAATCTACTTAGTCAATTATATAATCAATCATTTTGTGTTATGGTATTTTAATACTTTATGGTTATTGTATATCAGCTGGCTAATTTTTGGAACTGCTTTTTTTGTTGTAAAAAAATTACTAAAATATTTAAAATTATACAATATTTATTTTCTTTCTTTACTTTGGTTGTTGATTAATATCAAAATATTCTTTTTCGACATCAAGCAAATTAGAGGGAGAAGTATGGAACCAACTCTAAAAGAAGGAGCTTGGGTTTTGGTCGATAAAATCCATTATGGTATTCAACTTCCTAGTTATCTTTTTCCCATTGGATATATCAAAAAACATAAATATTGTATAGAATTTATTTGTAAATTCAAGGACATTAAACGATATGATATTGTTGTGTTTGATTTTCCTGATCCAGTTTTAAAAAAAAGGATTTGGATAAAAAGAGTTATTGCCTTCGAAGAAGAAAAATTTGAATTTAAAGAAAAATCCTTATATATTAATCAAAATAAAATGGATTTTTATTCTTCGATTGATTTTTTACCAGAATATCATCCAACACCAATTTTTCAATTACCAGAAGAATTAAAAGTTTATCCAGAAACACTTCAATACTTTTTTTTGTATGGAATTGGCAAGTATGGTGTTGTACCAAAAAACACTTTTTTAGTATTAGGAGATAATACCTACGAATCTCGCGATAGTAGAGTTTATGGTTTTATACCAGAAGATAGAATTATAGGTAAAGTGATATATGCATTTTAACTTAGAAAAATCCAAGTTTCGACTTTTGATTATTGTAGTTATAATAAGCACAATATTTATAATAGCAAGTAGTAGGTTAATTTTTTTAACAGAAATATTTAAAGAGAGCAAAACACGTTCTGGAAATAAACAAATCTTACGCGGAAGCATTACCGATAGAAGAGGAATTAGTTTGGCTCTAACAGAAGAAGCAAGCACCATAGGGATTAACCCAAAAGAAATATTGGATCCTACTCTTACAGCACAGTTTCTTGCAGGTTATTTGGATTTGGATCAAAACAGCATTCTACAAAAAATATACTTAAACCAAAACCATCAATATTTTTTGCTTAAAAGAAAGATCGATAACTATGTAGCAGAATTAATTTTAGATTTAAACTTGCCCGGTGTATATCGCGATTTTGAATATAGACGTATTTATCCAGCTGGGAAATTGGCTTCGAATTTGATTGGTTTTGTAAGAAAAGATACATTACAAGGAATGGCTGGATTAGAACGCATATATGATGAACTCTTATCTACCCCTTCTACATTATTTACAGGTTTTTCGATAGAATTGTCCATAGATTCTTTAATCCAATACGAAATGGAAAGAGCACTAATGGAAGGTTTTCTCAATTCTAACGCAAAAAAAGCAATTGGTATAATGATGAAGTTAGATACTGGTGAAATTCTAGCAATAGCCAACCTTCCAAACTACGATCCCAATTATTATTATCAAGAAAATGCAGAGTATAAAATCAATTGGGCAATTTCTTTTCCCTTTGAACCAGGATCGATTATGAAGCCATTTTTTGCTGCAATGCTTCTTAACGATTTTCCTAATATAGAAAATAAACACGTAGAATGTAAAGGCGAATATATTTTTCGAACTGGAAGTGTTCGATGTTTAAGAAAAGGAAGAATTCAAGCACACGGTAATGTAGATTTAGAAAAAATCATTATAGAATCTTGTAATGTGGGAATTATTCAACTTACCAATAAACTTGATCCTAAAAATATTTATAAATATTTATTAGAATTAGGATTTAATAAACCTACAAAAATAGTTCCAGAAGAATGGGAGGCTAAAGGCTATATACCAAAATTAGAAAATTGGGTAGAATCAACAACGTATTATTTACCGATTGGACAAGGTATGTTAACAACTCCCATACAGATATTAACAGCATTTAGTGCACTTATAAACGATGGCATATTAGTTAAACCATTGCTAATCCGAAAAATAGAAAGCGAAGATAAAAAACTTGTACAAACATTCAAAACAGATGTTCAAAATACATCTTTTAGGAAGCAAGCTCTAAATACATTAAAACAATATTTATATCTCGCAGTAGAAAAAGGAACGGGAACTCAAGCTAAGGTTGATTTTACAAAAATCCTTGGAAAAACTGGTACAGCTCAAAAATCTGGTCCATTAGGATATACGAATGAATATACGGTTTCTTTTATTGGAGCATTTCCTTACGAAAAACCACAATACATTGTTTTAATTGTTTATGATGGAGTGAACGGAAATTATAGTGGAGGAAATTTGGCAGCACCAACATTTGCAAAATTTTTAAATCATATTAAAAAAATTATTTTTAGCCCACAATATGTAGAAGAAATCGATATATCTAAAAAAATATTTATAAATAAAGAAAATAAATTATTAAATTATCAAGATATATTACCGAATTTTTACCATGCTTCTTTAAAAGATGTTTTTGAATGGAAACAAAAGGTATTAGAGCCTTATAACGAAAAAAACCAATTAAACATAGAAATAGAGATTTTTGGAAATGGTTATGTGATAAAACAATTCCCAGATGCTGGAACAAATTTAAAAAAAGTAGATAAAATCCAGCTTTATTTGAATCAAGATAATTTTTAAAATATAAAAACAGATAGAATACCTATCTGTTTTTATTAGTGAGCGTGTCCGTGTGCTAATTCTTCTGGTGTTGCTTCTCGAACGTCAACAACGCGAATATCAAAATTTAGGTTTTGACCTGCCAATGGATGATTTCCATCTACAACAACAGTATTCCCTTTAATTTCTTTTATTGTTAGGATATATGTTCCTTCTTCTGTTTGTGCCTGGAATTGCATTCCCACTTCCAAACCTTGGGAATCATCAAACAAATTTCTGGGAACTTCTTGAATTAAACCTTCATCCACAAAACCATAACCTTCTTCGGGAGGAATGGTAACAGAAAAAGAATCGCCTACATCTTTTCCTTCTAATGCTTTTTCTAGACCAATGATTAAATTACCATTTCCATGAAGGTATTTTAATGGCCCTCTACCTTGTGATGAATCAATGACATTGCCATGATCATCTTTCAAGGTATAATCAATCGAAACTACGGTATTTTTTTTGATTTTCATAACTTAACCTTTTTTTTGAAAATATAGATTAAAATAAAACTAGTTGTAAAAATAGTCAATTCTTATTTTCTAAAAGATAGGTTTTTTGTAAAAAGTAAAAAAATTGATTTTTTTTGTATACCAAAACTATTTTTTACTTAATTCTTCTAATTCTTTTTGTTTTAATAATTCAATCTTTTCTTCCATAATTGAACGAATATAATTAGAAAGCTCATCAACATTCATGTTTTTGTATTGTTCTGGGAAAATCGGATCACATACGATTGCCCATACCTTTCCAGGATACACCCGTTGGAAGAACTTATCCCTTTCTACGGGGATAATATATTGTGATCCCCAAATCACTACGGGTTGAAGGACAACATTTGCTTTTTTTGCTAATATAAACGAACCATTCTTAAATGGTAACATTTTTCCATCAATTTTTCCTCTTGTACCTTCAGGGAAAATAATCACAGATTTTCCTTGTCTGATTTGATCTGCTGCTTCGAACAAAGATTGCATCGCTTTTTTACGATCTTCTCTTTCCACTGCAATGTATCCAGCTGCTTTCATCGAAGGTCCTATAATTGGCCAACTAAACAAAGATTTTTTTGCCATCCATCGAAAAGAAATATCCAAAAAACTATAAAAAATAAAAATATCAAATAAGCTCTGATGATTACTAATAATAATCACTGGACCATCTTTATATATCTTTTCTTTATCGTAGAGTTCTATTTCTATACCTGTGAATTTTAAAATAGCATTTCCCCATTTAATAGCTATTTTATGGACATCTTCTGGTTTTTTTGCTAAAATATACGGAGTCACTCTAATCCCATACAAGATGGTAATAAGAATCATCCCAATCCAATAATATAAAGAAATTAGTATATTAGATTTACGATTTTTTTCTTTTAGAATTTGTTTTATATCTAATGTATCTTGTTTCATAGGTTTTATTCTATCTTAAATTTATTTATGTCAATTTATTTTATTAAATTTGATTCATTAATAAAAAAATTTTAATCGTTGGTTCTACTCATCATAAATTTTTCTATATAATCTGTGATATCTTGAATATTTCTATTGATCATTCTTTTAAATTCTGGTGGAATATTTTGAGATTTAATCATTCGATAGTAGTTTAATGCATTTTTTAACATTTTTCGTCGTGCAAATTCTTGTGCTTTAATCAACAATGGTTTATATTTATAGTATACATATTCAAGAGTATGATAATTCTTACTTAACTGAAAAGAATCAGGTATTTTACTAAAATCATAAGTTAATGTTAAGAAAGGTGCATCATCTTCGTCTGGTGGTTTTAATTCCAAGACACCGCGAATTTCTTGAACTGGGCCTTTTTTTTCTGGTGCTTCTGGTACGTCTGGGAAATCCAATTCTTCTACACCTTCGCTTAGTTGTTCTTGTTTGGGTTCCAAAGAAGGCTCTTGGGGTTGTGGCATTCCTTCTTCTGGTTTTTCTGGTTTTTGCAAAGCTTCTGTTTGTTCTTGTTGTTCTTGCAGTGGTTGGGGATATTCTTGTTGTGGCATACTAGGAAAAGATTTTTGTTCTAACTCTTCTACGATTATTTCTTCGGGATCAGGTAGGTTCAATTCTTCTAGATTGATGGGAGGTTCTATAATTTCTACTTTGGAATAAGGAATCCCTTCTTTTTCTGGTTCTTGGGTCGTTTCCTGAATCTCTATGGGTTCGATTTCAGGTATTTCTAACGAAAGCATATCATTTTCTTGGGATTCTGCTTCTGGTAAGTTTAATTCTTCTAATTCGATTTCTTCTTGTTCTTCTAATTTTTCTGAATCAAAAGTGCCACTTGTTATAGAAGGTGTAATTTCTACTTCGGATTTTTTTTCTTTTTCAATTTCGTCAGATATAGGTTCAACATCGATTTGGATTGTTTTTATCGATTCTTGCAAATCCTCGAACTTTTCGCTAATAGGTTCTGGAAGTTCAATTTCTTCCAATTCTTCTAATCCTAATTCTTCTGCGGAAGGTGGAATAGAGATTACGATATTTTCTTTTGTTTCTGGTGTCTCGTAAACTGATAATTCTTTATTGTTCTGAAAATCTTTATATTTTTCTAATAATTCTTTTCGTTCTAAGTGTTTAAGGTATTTTTCTAAAAATTTTTCTCGTTCTTCGAAAAGATTGATCTTCCTTCGATCTTCACCACTTCTTCTATCTGGTCTAGATGGATCAAAGTCAAACTCTTTTCTTCTGTCTAGCCCACTTCTTCGATCGATCAAAGGCAAATGTTTGTATTTTTCCCATTCACGATCAAAATCCTTATCTGTCCATCCATCGGTAATTAAATTTCCTTCTTCGTCAAACTGAAATCCTTCTTTTGTTAAGATAGACTGAAAGTATTCTTCTGGCCTAGTTGGAACTTTGGGTCCTATCGGTAAAGGAATTTCTGCTTGTTCAATTTCTGGAATTCCTTTTTGCTTTTGGATCGTTTTAGGTATTTTTCGAAAAAAGGAAGGTACGATGTAATAAACTGTGTGTGGTGCTTTAGGCGAAAGTTCTTCTGGTTCTTTGGAACGACTTATGATGATTTCTTTTTTTTCTATCGATGTTTGAGTTTCTTCTTTTTTACCAGTACTTATACCACCTGCTCCGCCTACACTCAATTTGTCTGCCCGAACTTCCTTCGCTTCTATTACTCTATCAGCTCCTATGCCTCCTGATCCACCACCGCCAGCTCCATC
>FQKF010071650.1_pt1 | contig 43834 bp, 39 predicted proteins | sample 1504521 | NCBI WGS metagenome assembly FQKF01 (sample SAMEA4475357, study PRJEB15587) | soil metagenome | biome: Soil; feature: Field | place: India | collected 2015-03-11 | depth 0 m
AACATCCTTCAGGAACAGATAGAATTGCTGAAGCAGTTGATAAATTATCAAAGGAAGGATATAATTTACAAGAAAGCTCAATTATAATAAATCTACAAGGAGATGAACCTCTCATTAAGGGTGAAATGATTGATCAATTAATAAATTTGATGAAAAGTGAAGATAACTTAATAGGTACTCTTGCAAAGCAGATTGAAAAAAAAGAAGATTTTCTTAATCCTAACATTGTAAAGGTAGTATTTGATAAAAAGGGATATGCTCTTTATTTTTCACGTAGTCCTATTCCCTTTGATAGAGAAAAGTTCATAGAGGGTTTTTCTCATAATAATTTTATGTATAAACATATTGGAATTTATGGTTTTACATTAAAAATTCTCAAAAATTTTGTTAACCTTCCCCAATCAAGACTTGAAAAAATAGAAGCTTTAGAGCAATTAAGAGCTCTTGAAAACGGTATAAAAATTAAAGTAGGTATAACGGAATTTGATTCCTTTGGAATAGATACGCCAGATGATTTGGAGGTGGCTGAAAAATGCCTAAATATATCTTCATAACAGGCGGGGTAGTATCAGCCTTAGGAAAGGGTATAGCAGCTGCTGCAATTGGTGCTTTACTTGAATCTAAGGGATTTAAGGTAACAATCCAGAAACTTGACCCCTATATAAATGTTGATCCAGGAACATTGAGTCCCTTTGAACATGGAGAGGTTTATGTAACTGATGATGGTTGCGAAACAGATTTAGACTTGGGACATTATGAAAGATTTACCCATGTTATTACTTCACATGTAAATAATTATACATCTGGCAAAATATACTTTAATGTTATTTCTAAAGAGAGAAGAGGTGATTATCTTGGACATACTGTTCAAGTGGTTCCTCATGTTACTGATGAAATAAAGGAAGCAATTAAGTCTGCTGCAGGAAATAATGAATATGATGTGGTAATTGTTGAAGTAGGAGGCACAGTAGGAGATATTGAAGGGTTACCTTTTCTTGAGGGAATAAGACAATTCAGATATGATGTGGGAAGGCAAAATGTTCTCTATGTTCATCTAACTCTTGTCCCCTATATAAAAAGTGCAGGAGAACTTAAAACAAAACCAACTCAGCATAGTGTGAATAGTCTCAGAGCAATAGGAATTCAGCCTGATATTTTGTTATGCAGGGCAGACAGACCTATTCCCAATGGACTAAAGAAAAAAATAGCCTTACACTGTAATCTTGACTTTGACTCTGTAATTTCAGCACATGATGTAGAGACTGTTTATGAGGTTCCCCTTAACTTTAAAAATGAAGGGCTTGATTTGCTCATTGAAAAGAAACTGTTCTTGCCTCATAGATTGGAGGATTTAACACCTTGGGAAGAGGTTGTAAATAAGATTAAAAACCCTAAAACAGAGGTTAATATTGCTGTAGTAGGTAAATATGTGGGATTAAGAGATTCCTATAAAAGTCTTACAGAGGCTTTAATTCATGGTGGTATAGCAAATGATGCAAAAGTAAATATCCTATGGATAAATTCAGAGGACATAGAAAGAGATGGAGCAAAGATACATCTCAGCGATGCCCATGGTATTTTAATCCCGGGAGGTTTTGGTATTAGAGGGATAGAGGGGAAAATTGAAGCAATCAGGTATGCAAGAGAAAATAAAATACCTTTTTTTGGGATATGTCTTGGAATGCAGTGTGCTGTCATAGAATTAAGCAGAAATCTTGCAAAATTAAAAGCTAACTCAACCGAATTCGATCCCGACACAGAAAATTCCGTTATTTATCTCATGGAAAGGTGGTATAACCCAAGAACAGGCAAATACGAAATTCGTTCATTAGAATCTCAAAAGGGTGGCACCATGAGACTGGGTGCCTATCCATGTACAATCAAAGAAGGTACAAAAGCCTTTGAAGCCTATAAAACAAAAGATATATCTGAAAGACACAGACACAGATACGAATTCAATAATAAATACATACCTATTCTTGAAGAAAAGGGGGTAGTTTTTAGCGGTACTTCTCCTGATGGTCAACTTGTAGAGATAGTAGAATTTAGGGAACATCCATGGTTTTTAGGCTGTCAATTTCACCCTGAATTTAAATCAAAACCCTTTAAACCTCACCCCTTATTCAGAGAATTTATAAAAGCTTCTTTGAAGGAAAAACGTTCCCTTTTTAGTTCCTTTGAATAAAAAAGGCGGGGATCAATCCCCGCCTTTAAAAATAAAAAAATTATAACTATTTTAATCTACTACTTGTTTCTGTCCATATTTGTCAAAAACTGATTTTTCCTTTACGGTAATTGCAATCTTATAGAGTACAGTTATTACAAGTGCTCCAACAGACCACACTCCAGCAGCTACAAGAAACTCATTTAGAGCAATCCAAGCTTCTGTTATTTTATCAAAGGGATTTGGAATGAATCCGCTTACTACAAAGGCAAATCCTTTATCCATCCATATGGAGAAGAATATGCAGATAGCACCTATAAGCTTTGTTACATTCCACTTCCTGAGAGGAGGGAATATAAATATTAGCAGACCAGTGAAGGCTAAAAGAGTTGAGATAGCCATCCATGTGACCATCCCTGTATGTCCTTCGTATCCTCCATAAAGATATTTCAAGGCTACCATATGGTCTGGTATCTGGCTATAGAAGGCTGTAAAGAATTCAAGTCCTATGAAGAATAGGTGAATTATTAATGCATATGTTGCTATTTCTGCAAGCTTGTTGATTGCCTGCTGCCCAGGATCAAACTTGGAGACTTTTCTAATTATCATGCTAAGAATTATGAGTAATGAAGGACCTGCTGCAAAAGCTGTTGCAAGAAAGTGAGCTGCCTGAAGGGCTGTCATCCAGTGAGGTCTTCCTGGTAAGCCTGCATACAAGAAGGCTGTTACTGTATGGATAGAGGGTGCCCAAAGTATTGCCCAGTAGATAAATGGTTTAATCCACTTTGGTGGTGGTGAGCTCTTTTTCTCTGCATGAAGAATTGTCCATCCACAGAGAAGGTTGAGGGATAGGTATGTTATAAGAACCAACATATCCCAAAAGATTATGGAATGGGGAGTTGGATGGAGTATAACATTCCATACTCGTGACGGCTGCCCCATAATAACGAAGACCGATAGCATGGCTATGAGCACGCAACCTACAGCTAAGAATTCTCCTATGACAGCTATTCTTCCAAAGGTTTTATAGTTGTGGAAATAGTAGGGAAGAACAACCAACACAGCGGATGCAGCAACACCGACAAAGAAGGTTAACTGGCCAACATGGAATCCCCAGGAAACATCTCTACTAAGTCCGGTGGTAAATGCAGCACCCACGTGATGTTCTCTCATCCAGCATATAAATCCAATGAGTATCATGGTTATTAAAAAAGATACCCAAATCCAGTATCTTGGTCTGCCTTTTAACGCTAAATCAAGCATTTCTTACCTCCCCTTAAATTATGTAGAAAACCATAGGTTGTGTACCAAGTTCCACTTTTCTTCGAATAACTATGTTTTCAGAAAGCACTTTTCTTATTTCTGAATTAGGGTCATAGAGATCACCGAAGATAATTTTCCCTTCTGATGCTTCAACGCAGTATGGAAGAAGTCCTCTATCAATACGTTCATTACAGAATGTGCATTTTTCCACTACTCCAAGAGTTCTTGTAGGATATTCAGAATTGAATTCCTTAATATAGTCTCTCGGTGGAAGGAAGTTATAGTTTCTTGCTCCATAGGGACATCCAGCCATGCAGAACTTACATCCGATGCAACGATGCATATCCTGCATTGTTATACCATCTTCTCTCTTGAATGTAGCTTTAACAGGACATACTCTTGTACATGGAGCATTATCACAGTGGTTGCATAGTAATAGGAATTTTCTTTCCTTTACTTCTTTTGAAATGTACTGCTCAGCAGTTCCCGGGAAGGAATGTTCATAATCTTCTGTCCATATCCATTTTACCTCGTGAAGAGGATTTATTATTTCTGGAACATTGTGGGGCTTATGACAGGCTTTGATAACTTTATCGAAGTCTTCTTGAGTCTTAAATTGTCTTGTATCAATTGCCATTGCCCATCTTTTGCCTTTTAGAGCATTTATATCCTTAAGAACCTCTTTACCCTGTTTCTTCTCAAGCGCGTCAATGCTAAAGGCTCCACCAAGACCTATTAGAGATGCAAAGGCTGAAATTTTTAGAAAGTCTCTTCTCGTAATCATTTTAACCCTCCCACCTTAGGCTCAATATGGCAATCCCAGCAATAGGGTTTTACACTCACATAGTTGTGGCATTCGTCACAGAATTTTTCTTTGTTGGAATGACATTTCATGCAGGTATTTTGAAGGCTTATATTGTATTGCTTTCCATCTGAAGCTACATAGATTCTTTTGCCTTCCCTTGTAGCATAATCTTTCCAAGAATAGAGAAGCTTGATGTGAGCTTCACGCATATACTGTTTTGATTCAATACACTGTTTCTTTTCCATTTTTTGGATTTCAGGAGTTTCAATACTTGGTTTAGGCTGAACATAAGTTTTTCCAATACTCATTGTAAAAGGCAGAGTCACTATTATTACTAAAATTAATAAGCCAAGAATTATTTTCCATCCATCATACATTTTACTCTTCCTCCTTTCCTGGCAGTGGCTCCATCCTTAAGTTCATTGTTCTTTCCTTTTCTCCCTTCATTATCATTGCATTAGCTACAAGCTCGGTAATTCCAGAGACTCTAACTCCGGGTACCCAGTAATCCATAAGTGGAGGTAATGTTGCTCTGTCTATTGCACATATGTTGGCAAGCATGTTTACACCAAATTTTTCATGAACATATCTTACAGCATTGGCTCTGGGGAATCCTCCTCTCATTCTTAGTTCCATTATTTCACCGGCATTCAATCCAGAACCTCCACCACAGCAGAATGTTTGTTCTCTTATTGTTTCATCGGGCATTTCATAGAAATGATTGCATACATTTTTAATAATATATCTTGGTTCCTCAAATATTCCCATACCACGAGAAGGGTTACAGGAATCATGGAAGGTTACTATGAGATTGTCATTTCTCGATTTGTCAAATTTTAAAACACCATGTTTTATTAAATCTGCTGTGAATTCACTTATGTGGACAATTTTATTGGATTTTGCATTTTCAAATTTTGTTCCAGTAATTGGAGAAACAGGTTCCTCAAGAAAATCTACAGGTCCATACCATGTATTATGATACTGATGCCATACTCTCCACATGTGTCCGCACTCGCCGCCGATTATCCACTTCACTTTTAATCTCTTTGCTTCTTCATAGATTTTTGTATGAAGTCTTTTTGCCATCTCCATTGATGTAAAGAAACCGAAGTTTCCACCTTCTGATGCGAAGGTGCTCCATGTGTAGTCAAGACCGAGTTCATGGAAGAGCATCATGTAGCCCATGGCATTATAAATTCCTGGGTCTGCGAAGAGGTCTCCTGAAGGTGTAATGAATAGAATCTCTGCTCCCTTTTTATTTATAGGTGGTTCAATTTTAATGCCTGTAATATCTTCAATATCATTACACATGAACTCCAGAGTAGATTTCATTGTATGAGGTTCAATACCAAGATGGTTACCTGTTCTATAACAATTTGCTACAGGTCCTGAAATCCAGTCTGTATTGAGTCCCAAGAGATTTAAGAGCTCTCTTGCTATTATTGTTATCTCTGCTGTATCAATTCCATAGGGGCAGAAAAGGGAACAACGCCTACACTCTGTACACTGATAGAAGTAATACCAGAGTTCCTTTAAAACATCAATGTCTAGGTCTCTTGCTCCGCCATTTTTTCCAAATAACTTTCCGCTAGAAGTGAAATATTTTCTGTAAACAGACCTTAGGAGTTCAGCTCTAAGAACTGGCATGTTTTTTGGATCTCCGGTTCCTATGAAGAAGTGGCATTTATCAGCACAGGCACCGCAACGAACACAGATATCCATGAATACATGAAAGGTTCTGAATCTTTCGAGTCTTTGTTTAATTCCCTCAATTACAATATTTTTCCAGTCCTCTGGAAGCTTCCAGTCTTCATCGGTAACATGAAAATCTCTTGCATTGGGGAAGTTTACATACTCTAAATTCTTACCCTTTGCACCGTAGCAGTAAAAGCCAGCCTTAAATTCTACTGGCAAAGTATCCATCCAAGGTTTGGATGGCATCTTCTTTAAATTAACATTTGAAATTAATTCTTCTGGTCTTGGAAGTCCCATGGTCTCACTCCTTTTCTACTGGTATTCCAGCTTTTTTCATTTTTTCTCTAAATTCATCTTCATATTCTTCATAATGACGATGTTTAACTGGATAATCCCATGGATTCACATGTCTTTCCATTCTGTTATTATTTGCAAGATTTCTTGTTGGACTTAAGAATACCCCACCCATATGCATAAGTTTACTGAAGGGGAAATATGCAAAAAGGACACTTACAAGGAAAAGATGAATGTAAAAGAGGCTTCCTAATCCCTCAGGAACTGTTGGGTTAAGATAAGCAAGTCCTAAGGTGAGCTCTTTTATTGCTGTAATGTCAACTCTTGCAAAGTATCTCATCAGTACACCGGTAGCTATTATTCCAATAATTAAGAATAAGGGGAAATAATCTGAAGGAAGTGAAATATATTTAACCTGTGGATTGAAAATTCTTCTTCCGAGAAGATAAAGAAGTGCAGCACCGATAATTATATCTGTCATATATACCATTGGAAGACCTATCTGCCAGAAGGAATCTACAGAGTCAACGACAGATATACACCAGGGAGTTTGTGCCATGAAAAATCTAAGATGTCTGACAAGTATAATAAGGAATGAATAATGAAAAGCTAACGCTCCAATCCATAGCCATTTGTTTGAACCAACATAGAGTTTTCCATTCATTATATCAGCTTTGGTGTTTCTGAAAAGTGATCTGAAAAAGGCGATTTCAAAAAACATTCTTAAAGCGGCACCCCAGCCTGTAGCTGGATTGTCAATTTTGCTGTACTTAATCCAGGGAAGGGAAAACTGCTGTCCTGCTGTTGTTGGTATTCTGAATGGAACAGGAGATTTCCCCCAATTAACCATCCTGCGAATAAAGCCTATTAAGAAAAGAATCAAGGCTGCGTAAGGGAAGACAACAGCAAAGAGGATTTTTAAGCCTAAAAGTTCTGTACCAATGTAGGCAAAAAGGATTAAACCTAAAACAATTATAAAAGCTAATCCTATACCCATCTCACCCTACCTCACTTTTTAATTTTTTATTTGGTTTCTACTGTTTTGTCTGGAATCTCTGACACAATGTTCCATTTTTTTAAAATCCACCATGTTCTGTCTATAAGTTCCTTTGATTTCAGGTCGTAGATTTTTTCTCTGTACTTAATGAATATGTCAAAAGCTATCAGTGAGAGAGAATCTATTCTTGAGAGAAAATCCAATATTTGAAATGGTTCAATCTCCTTTTCAAGTTCATCCTGAAAAGCTTTTTTGATAAGAAATATAAATCCTACTGCCTGAGATGGAGTAAAATCTTGAACTGCTCTTATTCTAATTATTTCCTCTAAGGGAGGGAGAAAGCTTTCAATAGGTTCTTCATTTATGATTTTTTCAACTATCTGTTCAATTGATTGATAAAGATTATATCCAATAGGGTTGGTAAACTGTCTGGAACTATCCTTTAAAAAACTTTTACTTTCTTCAGGATATGTGGCTATTGTTAATTCAAAGGATTTATTGACTATCGCCTTCCTTTTCTTTGAAAGGAGGTCTTTAATAGGCATCTCCTTCTCCTGTAGTTAGTTTTGTTATCCCCCCTTTCGGTAGAAAAAAAGGGGCAGTTTTCTGCCCCTTTATGAAAGGAATTATACGCATCCTGTTGGTTTTGGAAGACCAGCATATCTACAGGCTTGCTTAGCTGGTCCATCTGGGAATAAGCCATAGAGATATTTTGTATTACCCTTGTCAGGTCCAAACATCTTTGCCATTTCTTTAACAAGAATTTTAATCATTGGGGCAATCTGATATTTTTGATAATAGTCTCTTAAAAAGTTAATAACTTCCCAGTGTTGTTCTGTTAATGTAAGTCCATCTTGCTGTGCCATGTACTCTGCAAGTTCTGGTGACCAATCATCAAGATTCTGAATGTAACCATCCTCATCCAGTTCAATCTGCTTTCCCTTAAACTCAATAAATGCCATTTTACCTACCTCCTTTTAGTTTTTTGCAAAATATTTTAACTACTTTAATAAAAGAACTTCAAGGGTAACTCAACTTTAAAGTATGATTTAATCTAAAGTCAAATAAATTTAGTTTATAAAATTATAAAAATTTTTCAGCCTTGGAGGTTTTTAACTTCATAATTCTACCATTATTATAAACAGATAGGATTATATCTTTAATCTCTTCAGGCACAGGGACTTTACTTTTTGTTTTTTCGATAAGTATGGAAGTAAGAGCTTTTATTTCGTCCCTTTCATGCTTAAGAAGATTTTCTAATTCATCTTCTTCTAAATTAATAAAATCAGGCAGATTAATTTTGTTAGAAAGTTTAATCATAGCTCTAAGAACGCTTTCCAGAAAGCTTTCTTCTTCTCTCTGTGACCATAAAATAGGTATTATGTCATCAAAAAGAGCAGGTTCAGCCATTATTATCTCTCCAATTAGCTCTGCAGACCTCCATCCAATCCCCCCTGATTCATCTGTCATTGACCATAGAAGTTTTCTTATTGTGTTTCTAAGGGGTTCTATATTTTGAGAATTTACATAGGCTTTTGCCACTTGTCCCATAGCATCTATAGCTTTCCATGAGATTTCCTTTTCTTTATCATAGGAAAGAGAAATTAACCAACCAAAAATATTTTGATTCTGAAGAGAGGCTTTTTCTATTGTTTCAAAATCCATTTTTTCAAGGAGAGATACAAAATCCTTTTTATTGATGCTAATCTTCTCATGTAATTTAGGGTTTGTACTTCCGGTTAATTCCTTAATAAAGAAAAGTCGTCCATTGAATCGGGAAGTTTTCATATACACGTACTGATGAGTTCTCAAATCATAGTCTCTTTCTCTCAATTCGTAGTTAACGCCTAACTCAACATTTTCAATTCCCTGTGGACAGGCAAGAAACATGGCATCTGCAAGAGCTTCTCCCTGATTATGTCCTGTAGCTTCACAAACATAGAGGGCTCCGCATGAACATTTCCCAAAACATATCTCTCCAAAGTCAGTTTGTTTTTCTTCTGGAGGATCGATGACCCTACCACAGAAAAGACAAGTTGGTAATTCTCTTTTAGGCATTTTTATTCTCCTTGTATTCTCTCGCTTTTTTTAATATGCCCTTTACCCATTCTTCAGTTCCGAGTGCATGAATATGAACATAAGTTCCTAAAGTATTTTTGTAGACAGCTCCATCCAAATTTTCTATTATCCCTTCACCCCTTATCATTTGAAAACTCATGGGAGGAATTTCGTCATATTCAATTGCCTTTGAATAGTGAAACTCATGTCCCTTCAATTCTACTCCTTTTTCATAAAATGGATTATTACCATTTATCTTGGCTACAACATATCCATGGGCTTGTGGTTTTTTGAACATTTTTAGTCGAAAAGGAAAAATTCCTGTCATTGGAAATTCGCCTTCATCGGTTATAAGACTTTTGCATAAATACATCAATCCACCACATTCTGCATATATGGGAAGTCCTTTGTCTGCATTATTTTTTATATTTTTCATAAGTTCTTGATTATTACTTAAATCTTTTACATTTGTCTCTGGAAAGCCACCGCCAATATAAAGAGCATCAATTTCTGGGAGATTTTTATCCTCAAGAGAGTTTATAAGTATAATTTCAGCACCGCGTTTTTTCAATTCTTCAAGATTTTCTTCATAATAAAACTGAAAAACTCTATCTCTTATAACGCCAATTTTTAATCCCTCATCAAGGGGCTTAAATTTTTTTGCTTTATTGGCAATGGTTATATGAGGAGCATTTTTAATAATCTCCAATATTTTATTTTGGTCTAAATACTCGGAGACTTTGCCTATAAATTCTTCAGCCTCCTGCTGCATTTCGTGCTCTTGATGGGGCAGAAGTCCCATATGTCTTTCGGGCATTTTTATGCCTTTGAATCTTGGAATAGCACCAACCACCTCTACAGAACAGTATTTTGCTATGGAGTCTCTTATTATTTTTTCATGTCTTGAGTTTGCCAATTGATTTAATACCACACCTTTTATTTCTATATCCCTATCAAAGTTAGTAAAACCATTGACTAATGCTGCTACTGAGCGAGTAATTTTTGTGCAGTCCACCACTAAGATCACAGGTGCTTGAATCAATTTAGCAATCTCTGCAGAACTTACCGAACCCTCTGCATCAAGTCCATCAAAAAGTCCTCGGTTTCCCTCTATTACTGATAAATATCCCTTTGCTCTTTCTGTAAAGGATTGAATTACTTTATCTTTTGGCATCATAAACGAGTCGAGATTATAGCAGGGATTCCCGGAAAAAAGACTTAGCCAACCGCTGTCAATGTAGTCAGGTCCTTTTTTAAAAGCAAGAACCTTTAGCCCTCTTTTTCTGAGAATTGCAATAACTGCAAGGGTAACAGTAGTTTTTCCTGCACCACCGCGAACACCTGCTATGAGAATCCTTGGAAACATTTGACAGAAGCCTCTAAGCTAAAGTATCATGAAAATCTATGTATTTTCAAGAAATAATTTTCACACTCAACAAATATTGGGCAGACAGAGGTTGCGTAATACTTCAACCCTATGACCTTGAGGTAGGAGCAGGAACCTTTCATACAGCCACATTTTTCAGAGTTTTGGGACCTGAGCATTGGAATACGGGCTATGTTCAGCCTTGCAGGCGTCCTACTGATGGAAGATATGGAGAAAACCCTAACAGACTTGGACAGTATTATCAATATCAGGTTATATTGAAGCCATCTCCTGGGAATTCTCAGGAAATATATATAGAGAGTCTTAAAGCACTTGGTGTAGAACCTAAAAAACATGACATCAGGTTTGTGGAAGACGACTGGGAAAGCCCGACCCTCGGTGCTTGGGGGCTTGGATGGGAGGTCTGGCTTGATGGAATGGAAATTACACAGTTTACCTATTTCCAGCAGGTTGGTGGAATTGATTTAAAACCCGTATCTGTAGAGATTACCTACGGACTTGAGAGAATAGCTATGTATCTTCAGGAAGTGGAAAATGTTTTTGATATAAAGTGGAATAAGGAAATGACCTATGGAGATGTTCACAGACAAGGAGAAGTTGAATTTTCTTATTTTAATTTTGACCATTCAGATCCAGCTCTCATAAGGAAACACTTTGATGAATATGAAAAAGAGTCAGCTCGTCTTAGAGAATTAGATTTAATTTTACCAGCCTATGAATTTTGTCTTAAATGCTCTCACCTTTTTAATCTTTTAGATGCAAGAGGAGTTCTTTCTGTAGCAGAAAGAACTAATTACATAGCAAGGGTTAGAGCTCTTGCAAAAGGCTGTGCAGAGGCTTATTTGAAAAAGAGATACGGAGAAGTTAATGGGCAACCTACTTTTTGAGATAGGCGTTGAAGAGATTCCTGCAAGATTTTTAAATTCTGCAAAAGAGCAGATTGAGCAAAACTTTTCAAAAATTACTGCTGAATGCAGGGTAGGGTTGCATTCACTTAAAGTTTTTATAACACCAAGAAGGCTTGCTTTAATAGCCCAGTTGTCAAAGGAGCAGGAAAGTGAAGAAAAGCTAATTTGGGGCCCTCCTGTTCATGTTTCCTTTGATGAAAAAGGAAATCCCAAAGAACCAGCCTTTGCATTTGCTAAAGCTCAAGGTATTGATGTAAATGATCTACAAATTAAGCCTAAAGGTAAAGGCAATTATGTTTGTGCTCTATTGAAAGAAAGGGGAAAAGAAACAGAGGAAATTTTACCTGAGATTTTAAAGAATTTATTTTTATCATTAAGTTTCCCCAAAATGATGCGATGGGGTTATGGCAATCTCAGATTTGTAAGACCTGTAAGATGGTTCGTAGCTATTTATGATGATAATATTATTCCCTTTGAAATAGAAGGTATAAAGGCGGGAGATTATACTCAGGGGCATCGGTTTCTTTCTGTTAATCCAATAAAAATAGATAGAATAGAGGATTATGAAAGGGTTCTTGAAAGTAGTTTTGTAATAATAGATCAAGAAAAAAGAAAAAAGCTAATTTGTGAGCAGGCAGAGAGGCTTGCCGATACAATAAATGGAAAGATATTATGGGACGAAGAATTGCTTGAGGAAGTTACCTATCTTGTTGAATATCCAGAGGCTTTTTTATGTAGTTTTTCAGAAAATTATTTGAGTTTACCCAAGGAATTGCTCATAACGGTAATGAAGGATCATCAGAGATATTTTGCTATAACTGACAGTGAAGGTAAGCTTAAGCAATACTTTGTTGTGGTAAGTAACACTAAGTCAGAAAATGAAGTAAATATAAGAAAAGGTGCTGAGAGAGTTATAAAGGCAAGGTTTGAGGATGCTAAATTTTACTATGAAGAAGACCTTAAGAAAGGGCTTGAACGTCTTCTTGAACTTACAAAAGGAATTATCTATCATAAAAAGCTGGGAAGTCTACATGATAAGGCTTTAAGGATTAATAAAATAGCATATAAGCTTGGACAGCTTCTTTCACCCGACAAGCTTGAATTAATAAATCTTGCATCACTTTATTGTAAGGCAGACCTTGCAAGCGGCGTTGTAGGTGAGTTTCCTGAACTACAGGGAATTATGGGAGGATACTATGCAAAGCATGCAGGTTTTCCAGATGAAGTAGCTCAAGCAATAAGGGAGCATTATCTCCCTAAAGGGTTCAGTGATGAACTACCATCTAATGAAATTGGATGCATTATCAGTATCGCTGACAAACTCGATCATCTTTACTCCTTTTTCTATCTCGGAGAAATACCTTCAGGCACAGAAGATCCCTTTGGATTAAGGAGGGCAGCAAATGGAATTATTGCTATACTCTTTAAAAATAAATATCCTCTAAGCATAGAAGATATTTTAGAGGCTTCAGAGGAATTAGCCTATGAAAATATAAAGGAACAATTACTCCACTTCATAATTCAGAGATTGGAAAGTTTCCTTGAGTCCTTAGATTATAGTCCAAATTTAATAAAAACAGTGAGTGATCTTATGGTGACTCTTCCCCCCTTTGAAATAGAAAAGAGACTTAAAGCAGTTAAAGACTTTAAAGAGTGTGATAATTTTGAGAGATATTTTCTTGCGGTAAAGAGAGTATCGAATATTATAAAAAATTATGAAAAAATCCTTCTCAATAGATCGCTTTTGGTTGCTCCTGAGGAAGAGGAACTTTATATAAAAATGGAAGAGGTAAGAGCAAGTCTCAAAGATTACATAAAAAATAGAGAATTTTTCAAGGCTCTAAATTATTTGGATAATCTCACACCTTTTATAAATAATTTTTTTGATAGAGTTCTTGTAATGGATAAAGATGAAAAAATTAAAAGGAACAGACTTGCTCTTTTGCAGGAACTTTCTGATTTGTTAAAATCTGTTGCCGATATATCAAGACTTTACTAAATTACTGATGTAATAAAAATTGGATGCCCTTTGCCTTATCCCTAACTTCTCCTAATTTTTATTTAATTTTCAGCCTTTAATCAGCAATTTGATATTTATTTGTTGTATTATATATGTATGAAAAAAATCTTCACTGTAGCTTTCCAAATCTTTTCTGGAGGAATAAAATGAAAATTAAATTCATATTTTTAACCTTTTTTTGTATTTTTTTACTCCTTGCTTGTGTGGAAAGAAGAGTCTATTTGCCTGATGGAAAGGATATGAAGGATACTAAGGAAGGAATTGGCAGAGAGGAAAAAATAGCTATTGAAGAATCAAAAATATCAGATAAAGAGGCCTTTACATCTTCGGAGTTTGAAGGGATTATAAAAAAGCTTAGTGAAGAGATTGGTGATATCCATTTTGACTACGATAAATATGACATCAGACAGAATGATATTCCTACCCTGAAAAAAGTTTCTTCAGCCTTGCAAAAATATCCAAAACTCAGGGTAATTGTAGAAGGTCATTGCGATGAGAGAGGAACAAATGAATATAATTTTGCCTTAGGACAAAAAAGAGCTAATGCAGCAAAACAGTATTTAGTTAGCCTTGGTGTTCCATCCACGAAAATAGATATTATAAGCTATGGTGAAGAAAAGCCTTTGTGTACAGACCAAAATGAAAATTGCTGGCAGAAAAATAGAAGAGCACATTTCGTATTTATTGAGGAGGGGAAATGAAAATTAGCAAGATTAAATTAACCTTTATAGGAATAGCCTCCATAGTGTTGTTATCAGGTTGCGTTACTACAGGTGATATGGAACAGATGCGAGCAGATATTGCAAAGCTTTATGTGGAAAACAGTCAGTTAAGAAAGGAGGTTACAGATTTAAAAACAAGAGTTGATAAAATGTCCTCCGATTTAAACACTGCTATAGCATTAAAAGAAGGACAACTTACATTGATTGCCCAGACTCAGGATTATGTAAAGGAACTACAACTGCTTAAAGGAAGATTTGAGGAAAGCTCATACAATAATGATAAAAAGTTTAAAGAATTGAATGATAAAATTTTAGAATTGCAGAACAAAATAGTGCAACCTGCTCAGCCTGTTGCGCAAAAGGAAGTAGAGCAGAAAAAAGCGGTATCTGAACCATTAAAAAATCCAAAGGAAATTTACGACTCTGCACATGTAGACATAAAAGAGAAAAAATATGCCGCAGCAAGAGCAAAATTTGAAGAGCTCACAAAAAATTATCCTAACTTCGACCTTATTCCTAATTCCTATTTCTGGATTGGAGAGACGTATTACAGCGAAAAAAAATATGAAGAGGCTATTCTATCCTACGAGGAATTTCTTAAAAAATATCCAAAACATGAGAAAGCACCAGGTGCTCTTTTGAAAGAGGGAATGGCATTTTTAGAATTAAAGGACAAGAAAACTGCAAAGGTAGTTTTTGAGAGAGTTATTGAAAGATATCCTAAATCAAAGGAAGCAGAGATTGCTCAGCAAAAGATAGGTGAAATTCTTAAAAGTCAAAATTCAGGGACTAAGCCTACAAAAACAAAATCTAAAACTAAATCTAAACAATGAAGGATAACTTTAACAGAGATATAGACTATTTAAGAATTTCAGTTATAGATAGATGCAATCTCCGATGTATATACTGCATGCCTGAAGAGGGAATCAGTAATCTATTACCTCATCATGAGATATTGACCTATGAAGAAATATTAAAAATTGTTCTAATTGGCGTAGATTTAGGCATAAAAAAGATTAGAATTACAGGTGGAGAGCCTTTATTAAGAAAGGGAATTGTGAGTTTTATTGAAAAACTCGCAGGAATAGAACAGATAAGAGATATTGGCATTACAACAAATGGGGTTCTTCTTAAAAAGTTTGCCAAGGATTTATATAATGCAGGATTAAAAAGAGTAAATGTAAGTCTTGATTCCCTTGATGCAGATAAATTCAAGGCAATAACAAGAATAGGTTGCATATACGAAGTTCTTGATGGTATTGAAGAAGCATATAGATTTGGCCTGCAGCCGGTAAAGATAAATGTTGTTGTAATGAAAGGTATCAATGATGATGAAATAGAAAAGTTTGCTCTTTGGAGTAAAGAAGTAGAATATCAGATAAGATTTATAGAGTTTATGCCTGTTGGTCCTAACGCATGGAAAAAAGAATTATTCTTATCAAAAGATGAGATAAAAGCCAGGATAGAAAATAAAGTAGGCAACCTCATTCCTGTTCAGATGAATAAATCAGGTCCTGCGGAATACTTTATGCTTGAAGGAGGAAAAGGACTTCTTGGGTTCATAAGTCCTATAACTACTCACATATGTGTAAGATGTAACCGATTAAGACTTACATCAGAGGGAAAACTTAGACCCTGCCTTTTTTCCGATAAAGAAGTTGATTTAAAGCAACTTCTAAGAAGCGGTGCTTCTGAGGAAGAAATAAAAGCACTGATTATAAAGACAATCCATCTAAAACCTCAAGGCATGTCAGAAAAAGCAAAACCTTTAAGACCCATGTCTACCATAGGAGGGTAAGTTTTTTTTGAAAATCTCTGTATCTGTAACGATAATTACTAAAAATGAAGAAAAAAACATTCGTGATGCCCTTGAATCAGTGAAAGATTTTGAAGAGATAGTGATAGTTGACTCCTTTAGTGATGACAGAACGGTTGACATATGTCGTGAATATACGGACAAGATTTTTCAGATTGAATGGAAGGGTTTCGCAAAGCAAAAGCAGTTTGCCATTGATAAAGCAACACTTCCATGGGTTTTTGTTCTTGACGCAGATGAAAGAGTTACAGAGCCACTGAAAGGTGAGATTATAGAAAAATTAAAAGATACAGATGTAGTAGGATATTTTATTCCGAGGAAGAACTTTTTCTTAGGAAAGTGGATTAAACACAGTGGTTGGTGGCCTGATTATACTTTAAGACTTTTTAAGAAGGATAAAGGCAAAATGGAAGAAAGAGAAGTTCATGAAAAAATTATTGTAGATGGAAAAACAGAATATCTTAAAGAACCAATACTGCATTTTACCTATCAGAGCATTGAAGACTTTGTGGTAAAAATGCAGAGATACTCTACCCTGTCTGCGATAGAATTACTTAAAAAAAATCCTTCAAAATATAGGATATTGATAAAGATGATTTTCGCTCCTTTATTCACATTTTTTAAGATGTTTATTATAAGATTAGGATTTCTCGATGGATTAAGAGGCTTTATTCTTGCCATATTTTACACTTTTTATTCCTTTTTAAAGTATGCTAAAGCGTGGGAAAGACTTTGGAGATAGAAAGAAATTTTAAGATAAAGTTTAAAAAGTCATGGATTGATGATTTTGCAGTTTTTTGGAGACTTATAAAGGCTCACCGTTTAAAATTACTGTTTGCCCTCTTGTGTAGTTTAGCAATATCAGGAATTAACGGTGCCATTGCTTGGTCAGTAAAGCCAGCAATGGATGAAATATTCGTTAAAAAATCCTCTGAATTTTTATATTTAATACCAGTAGGAGTAGTTATCCTCTTTACTTTAAGAGGTATCTTTACCTTTATTAATAATTATTTAATGAGTTCAATAGGAGCAAAAATTGTTAAAACAGTTAGAGACGCTGTTTATGAAAAAATTCTAAAACTCCCTATGTCCTTTTTCTGTAAAGACAGCTCTGGCAATTTAATTTCAAAGGTTTTAAATGATGTGGATCTTCTAAAAGGCACTGTTTCCTATACAATAAAAGATTTTTTTGTGGAAGGGCTTACAGTAATTGTTCTTGCAGGAGTAGCCTTTTATCGTAGATGGGATTTAGCTTTGCTTTCTTTTGTTGTTCTGCCTCTCATGATTTATGCTATAGCTAAGATCGGTGTACGATTAAAAAATATTGGTATGAAGACACGATTGAGAATTGCGAAAGTAACAGCCCTATTACATGAAACTCTGAATGGTATAAAGATAATTAAGGCTTTCACTATGGAACATGACATGATTAAAAGATATAAGAATGCTCTTCAGGAACATTATAGAAATATAATGAGAGAGGTAAGGACGGAGGAATTTTCTAATCTTTTAACAGAGACTATCGCAGGTGTGGGTGTGGCTCTAATTATTTTCTATGGTGGTTTCCTCGTAGTCAATGATAAGATTTCCTCGGGAGATTTTTTCTCCTTTGCAACAGCAGTAATTCTCATGTATACACCTTTAAGAAGACTTAGTCGTGTAAATGCCTCTTTTCAGCTTGGTAGAAATGTTATTGAGCGTCTTAGAGAGGTTATCTTTGTGGAAGAAGAACCAGAAAAAGGTAAGAAAATAGAGATAAAGGGTCATATAGTTTTTAAAAATGTTTCCTTTAGGTATCCCCTTTCAAAAGATTATGCCTTAAAGAATATAAACTTTGAGATTAATCCAGGTGAAACAGTTGCCATTGTAGGTCCCTCTGGTGCTGGCAAAAGCACCATAGCAGACCTTATGGGCGGGTTCTGGTATCCCACAGAGGGTGATATATTAATTGATGGAGTAAGTATAAAAGAATTATCCCTTCATAGTTTGCGTTCCCAAATTGCTCTTGTAACACAAGACATTGTTTTATTTAATGATTCGGTAATCAACAATATAAAATTCGGGAACATAACATCCACAAAAGAAGAAGTTGAAAAAGCTGCAAAAATGGCAGATGCCCATGATTTCATTATGAAGCTCCCTGAAGCTTATGACTCAATGGTAGGAGAAAAGGGAGTTTTGCTCTCTGGTGGGCAAAAACAGAGAATTACTATAGCAAGAGCTATATTAAGAGAACCCAAAATTTTAATATTTGATGAAGCTACAGCATCCCTTGATACAGAATCAGAAGAAAAGATTCAGAAAGCTCTTGAGGAGATGAGAAAAGGGAGAACAACCATAGTTATTGCTCACAGACTTTCAACAATCAAGAGAGCTGATAAAATCATTGTTATGGATAGAGGACAGATTATTGAGCAAGGCTCTCATGAAGAACTTCTCCAAAAAGGAGGGCTTTACAGTGAACTTTGGAGCTTACAGTTCAGTGAGTCTTCATCTTCTTAAATCTCCTATGAAACCAGTAATACTGCTCCGGATAAAGCCTAATTAACTTTTCCAGCAGAGAATTGTATTTTTCAATTAAAATTGTAAGGTTTTTATCAGAAAGACTTTCATCTGACGAATTGTTATTAATTGATAATTCTGGATAAATTATTAGTCTATATTTATCCTTCTCTCTTACTATAAAAACTGGAACAATAGGTGAGTCCTTGCGACGAGCTATTACAAAAGCGCCTTTCTGGCATTGAACATACTTCCCGAAAAACTTTGCATAAACCCCTGGTCTTGCCTGGTCTGCGAGAATGAAGACAATCATGCCTTTATTTAAAGCTTTTATTATCTCTTTTGGAACCTCTTTATCAGAATAAAAAGGAATCGGATGGATGTTATAGGATCTAATCAGATTATATAAAAAATCTTTAGGTAAATACTTGCCTTCTTTAAAGAGAACTGCCACAGGATACCCTTTTTCAGCAAGCCAGGCAGTCATAACAGGCACATTTCCTAAATGTCCACTTAGGGCAATTACACCTTTACCTTTTTTTAATGCATCTTCAAGATATTCAAAACCAGAAACTTCAACCCAGGGATGTATACTTTCTCTGTGTATTACATTGTGAGATATTTCAAAAATCATTAACATTACTGAGTGGAAGAAATTTTTTAGAATTTTTTTTAATTCCTTTTCTGAAGATTCTTCTCCAAAAGATATTTTAAGGTTTTCAAGTGCTATATGTTTCCTTTTCCAAGGAATTAAAAATAAGATATTTCCTAACATTCTGGAAACAGCAGGTAATTGATTTTTTTTTAAACGCTTTCCTAACTTCCAGAATAAGGTTAACATAAATTTAAAAAATATTTTCTTTATAGCTTTATCCATAATGTCTCCAAAAAGTAATTATAATATTGGCTAAATAAATAAATCCAAAATGTTATTTTCAATTCCCTCTAATAATGAGATAAAATATTGAGCATGAATACACTTTTAGTGGTAATGCTGTCTTTTATAATTTTTTTCTTTGCTTTTAGATTGTATGGTAAATACATCTCCAGAGTTTTTAATGAAAATGATAAAAATCCAACTCCAGCCAAGACAATAAATGATGAGGTGGACTATGTTCCCTCAAAGGGACTTGTGGTTTTCTCCCATCATTTTTCCTCCATAGCTGGTGCGGGACCTATAGTGGGTCCTACTGTTGCACTGCTTTATGGCTTTTATCCCACATGGCTATGGATACTCCTTGGTGCTATTTTTATTGGTGCTGTTCATGATAGCGCCTCAATCTTTGTAAGTCTTAGAGAGAAGGGCAGTTCTATTGTTGAAATAGCAAAGAAAACGATGGGGAAATGGGGCTTTACACTTTTTATTGTTTTTGTATTTTTTATGCTCTTACTTGTATGTGCAGCTTTTTTAGACCTTACCTGTGTAGCTTTAACTTCTATGGTCAAACTTAAACTTCTTAATCTTCCAGAAACACAAACACTTTTCCGCACAGTCCTTGAGCCAAAAACCGCTGAGAGTATGGCAGTAGTTGGCGGAATTGCCTCAACCTCTGTGATTATCATCACTGCCTTTGCTCCTTTGATGGGCTATCTTCTTTATAGAAGGAATATGGCAGTTTTTAATGCAGTAATGCTTTCCCTAATTATAATTGTCCTATCAGTGATTATTGGTTTTGCCTTACCTGTAAGATTTTCCCGTGAAACATGGATGGTGCTTGTTTCTTTATACTGTTTTATTGCCTCTGCAATCCCTGTTTGGATAGTGCTTCAGCCACGAGATTTTATTAACTCCTTCTTCCTCTACGGAGGCATTATTGCTCTTATTATTTCAGCTATTATTGGTGGATTAAAGGGCATAGAAGTTACCATGCCGCCATTAAATATTTCAGAAGGCACAGCAAAGCTTGGTCCAATATGGCCTATCCTATTTATTACTGTTGCCTGTGGTGCAATAAGCGGATTTCATACCCTTGTGGGAACAGGCACAACTGTAAAACAACTGTCCCGTGAGTCTGATGCAAGAAGAATCGGCTATGGGGCAATGCTTGTGGAAAGCATTCTTTCAGTGGGAGTTATTGTTGCTCTTGGTGCAGGGCTTGCCTTTGCTGCCTATAAAGAAATTGTTTTCCCGCAGTCAGGAAAATCTAATCCTGTTCTTGCCTTTGCTCTTGGTTCAGGATTGTTCATGGAAAAGGCTTTAGGAATTCCCTCTTATGTGGGGATTATTTTCGGAATTCTCATGATAGAAGGTTTTGTTATAACAACCCTTGATACAGCAGTAAGGCTGGGAAGACTTATCTTACAGGAATTCTGGAGAAATATCTTTAAGAAACCACCACGCATTATCTTTTCCCGTTTTTTAAACTCCACAATAATCATTGTATCAATGTTTCTACTTGCCTATAAAAATGGCTTTGCAGTTGTATGGCCTGTTTTTGGCTCATCAAATCAGCTTATGGCAGCACTTGCTTTGATAGCCCTATCCCTCTGGCTTACAATGATGCAGAAAAAAAGACTTTTTACAATTCTTCCTGCCCTATTTATGCTTGCTACGACTATTTATTCCCTGGGATTTCTTTTAATAAAAAAATTTATTCCCACAGGAAACTTTCCTTTAGTTGGCATCACCATAATTCTCTTTCTTCTTGCTTGGTTTGTTTTTGGTGTAGCTGTTAGAAAATTTATTGAATACGCAAAAAACAAAGAATTAACGGTTAAGGCATGATAATAATCTGTGGTGCTGGAATTACAGGACTTTCCCTTGCAAGGGAGCTCGTAAGAAAAGGAATTAAGGATATAACAATCATAGAAAAGGAAGCATCCCTTGGCAGACACGCTTCTGGAAGAAATAGTGGAGTTCTTCATGCAGGAATTTATTATACTCCAGACTCCCTTAAGTCTAAGTTCTGCTTACGGGGCAATCTGCTCATGAAGAGGTACTGTAAGGAAAGGGGGCTTACACTTATTGAAAGCGGTAAGGTCATAGTGACCAAGAAAGAAAGCGAAATACCCGTGCTTCATGAACTTTACAGAAGAGCAAAGGCAAATGAAGCAGAAGTTGAGTTTATAGATGAAAAGACTTTGAAAGAAATTGAGCCCTATGCCAAAACCTGTGAGCAGGCTCTGTATTCACCCCTTACAGCAGTAATAAATCCGCAGGAGATACTTGAGAGTTTAGAGAGAGAGTTAGAGAGTGCAGGAGTTAGATTAGAAAAAGGAGTTGTCTTGGAGGGACTCAGGGATAGCAAACTTTTAACAAACAAAGGAGTACTCTCCTATGAACTCTTTATTAATACAGCAGGTTCTCATGCCGACAGAATTGCCCATCTTTTTGGTCTGGCAAAACAATACAGAATTATTCCATTTAAAGGACTTTATAAGAAATTGAAGAAAGAAAAATCATACTTAGTTAAGGGCAATATATATCCTGTGCCTGACATAAAAAATCCCTTTCTTGGTGTTCATTTTACAAAGGTGCATGACGGTACAGTCTATGTGGGACCAACTGCCACACCTGCTCTGGGAAGGGAAAACTATGCTTTGGTTGATGATTTAGGAATTGAGACGTTTAAAATTTTATGGAGAGATTTTTCGCTTTTACTTACTAATAAAAAGTTTAGAAACACAGCTTTAACTGAGATGAAGAAATACTTAACAGCAAATTTCTATAAAGATGTAAAAGACATGATTGAAGGAGTTGAACCAACTGACCTTTTACCTTCCAAGAAGGTCGGCATCAGACCTCAGTTAATTGATATTGACAGAAAGGAGCTTTTGATGGATTTTCTGGTGCTCAAGGATGCGAACACTCTTCACATACTTAATGCAATCTCCCCTGCTTTTACTTCAGCCTTTGCTTTTGCAGAGTATGTTGTCGAAGAATATATATTGGAGAAGAAAGGATGATAAACTGGGCTATTGCACTAAAGAAAGAGTCTTTTCCTAATAATCCGAAGAATTTAGAAATCATTCAGACTCATATTTCTTATGTTTTTATTTCTGATAATGTGGTCCATAAAATTAAAAAACCCGTAAATTTTGGCTTTCTTGATTTCACAACCCTTGAGCTAAGAAAACACTTCTGCGAAAAGGAAGTGGAACTTAACAGAAGACTTTGTCCCGATATTTATCTCGGCGTTGTCCCTATATCAGAGAGAGAAGGAAGTTACTATTTAGAGAGTTCGGAGAATATAGTTGAGTACGCTGTAAAGATGAAAAAACTTCCCATACATGGAATGATGGAAGAACTTATAAGGGAGGGTTCTCTTACTAAAGATCATATAGACCTTATTGTGGACATTCTTGTTCCTTTTTTCAAAAAAGCCCGCACAGGTAAAGGCATTGATGAATACGGCTCAATTGAAACAGTCTCTTTTAACACAGAGGAAAACTTTACTCAGACAAAGGGATATGTGGGACGGGCAATAAACAGATGGAGATATAGTGAGATTATAGAATGGACAAGGTCATTTTTAAAGAAAAATAAAGCCTTATTTGAATCCCGCATAAGCGGAGGCTTTATCCGTGAGGGACATGGAGACCTTTACTCTGCCAATATATGCTTTGACGACCTAAAGAAAGTCTACATCTTTGACTGCATAGAGTTTAATGAAAGATTTAGGTGTGGGGATGTTGCCTCTGACATAGCCTTTTTAAGGATGGATCTGGATTTTCATGGGCTTAGTGAGCTTTCAGATTATTTTGTAAACTCCTATGTAGAAAAGTCTGGCGATAGGGATTTATTGAAAGTTCTCAACTTTTACAAATGCTATCGTGCTTACGTAAGAGGGAAAATTGGCTGCTTTACCTCCGATGACCAAGCTTTGTCAGAAGAGAAAAGAAAAGAGGCACTTGATACAGCCCGCAGATACTTTGACCTTGCCTATCTCTATGCAGAGGGAAAGCCAAAAGTTTTTGTAGTTTTCGGACTTTCAGGAACAGGCAAATCAACCCTTGCCAGAGCACTCGCCAAAGAAACCCTTGCAGAATGGATTCCTTCAGATATTGTAAGAAAAAGCCTTTTAGGCATTGCACCGACAGATCATCATTATGAACCCTTTGAAAAGGGAATTTACAGTAGAGAATACACTGAGAAAACCTATACAAAAATGGTTGACCTTGCAAAGGAGGCACTTTTAAAAGGTAGAGACGTAATACTTGATGCCACTTTCCGCGACAGAGCCTATCGGGAAAAAGTAGCCCAAGACCTAAGCTTTATCGATGTTTACTGGATTTGGTGCTTTGCCGATGACAGTGTTTTAAGGGAGAGATTTATGAGGCGTAAGGAATCGGAAGACATCTCCGATGCCCGCTGGGAGATATATCTTGCCCAGAAAGAAAAATTTGAAGCTCCCGACGAAGTTGACCCTCAAAAACTTATTAAGCTTGATACCTCAGAGGGAGTAGATTTGGTTGATAAAGTGATTGAGAGAGTTTATAATAAATGTAATTTTTGATGGAGTAGTCCATGAAAGAGTCTGTTAAGGAACTTAGCACTCAAGAGATAATGAAAATTTTAAAGGATCAATTTGATAAACTCTCTTCATTTGGAGTTAAAAGAGTAGGATTATTTGGCTCATTTGCCTCAGCAAAACAGAGTTCAAGAAGTGATATAGATTTATTTGTTGAATTTGAAAAACCTTCTCTTGAGAATTTCATGGGCTTGGTAAGATTTTTAGAAAAACTATTCAGAAGGAAAGTAGATATTTTCACTCCTGCTGGCTTAGAAAGTATAAGAATAGAAGACATAAAAGAAAATATCAAACAAAGCATAATTTATGTCAGCAAGAACTGATAAAGAATTTCCGCTTGATATTCAGGAGGCAATAAGAAGAATTAATCTGTATACTTCAAGCCTGACCTAGGACGAATTTTTTGAAAGTATTCAAATACAGGATTATTCATTTTTATTTTGGCGTAAATCTGGATATAGTTTGGGACACTATAAAGGAGAAATTACCGATGCTGAGTGCAGAGGTGATAAAAATTTTAAATTCAGAGGGGTTAAGGAGTTGAGAGTTTATAGAGTAAGAGAGTTAAGGAGGGATCGGGACATCAGATGCCAAACAACTTTTTAGACATAAAAACTCTTGAAAACTGGCTTTGGTAGGCTGCCTGTAGTATCCGTGGAGAGATTGATGCACCCAAATACAAGGACTACATCCTTCCGCTCATATTTATCAAAAGGCTTTCCGATGTCTTTGACGATGAACTTAATACCCTCTCTGAAAAATTTGGCAGTCCTGAAAAAGCAGAAAAGCTTATTGAGATAGACCACAGCCTTGTCCGATTCTATCTTCCAAAGAAGGCAAGATGAGAAAACATATCAAAACAAACCACAGGCTTAGGGGAATACTTAACCGATGTAGTCAGAGCAATTGCAAGAGAAAACCCCAAACTTCAAGGCGTTATTGACATAGTTGATTTTAATGCCACAACTGCTGGGCAGAGGGTCATAAGTGATGAGAGTCTGAAAAGATTAATAGAGATTCTTAGTAGATATCGTTTAGGGCTTAAGGATGTAGAACCAGACATCTTTGGTAGAGCCTATGAGTATCTTTTAAGAAAGTTTGCAGAAGGCTCAGGTCAGTCAGCAGAAGAGTTTTACACACCAAAAGAAGTTGCCATAATGATGTCCTACCTATTAGACCCTGAGCCAGGGCAGGAAGTTTATGACCCCTGTTGTGGTTCTGGAGGGCTCTTAATAAAAACATTCCTCCGATTTAGAGATAAATATGGGCAGGATACTACCCATGCGCCTCTAAAATTTTATGGTCAAGAGATACTTCCCTCAACCTTTGCAATGGCAAGAATGAATGCCTTTATCCATGATATGGAGGCAGATATTGCCATTGCTAATACAATGGAAAGACCAGCTTTCTTAAACAGCGATGGTTCACTTAAAAAGTTTGACCTTGTTACTGCCAATCCAATGTGGAATCAGAAATTTAAGCAGTCAACCTATGAAAATGACCTATATAATAGATTTATATTTGGCTACCCTCCTGAAAGCTCTGCTGATTGGGGCTGGATACAGCATATGTATGTAAGTCTAAAGGACAATGGTCGCATGGCTGTGGTTATTGATACTGGAGCAGTCTCTCGTGGAGGTGGAACAAGTGGGAAAAACCGTGAAAGAGATATTCGCAAAGCCTTTGTTGACAGCGACCTTATTGAAGCAGTGATGCTTCTTCCTGAAAACCTCTTCTACAACACCACAGCACCGGGCGTAATTATTGTTATAAACAAAAATAAGCCACAAATTGAAAACCGCAAATCCCAGATTCTTCTGATTAATATTTCAGACCTTTATGAAAAGGGAAGACCTAAAAATTACCTTCCAGATAGCACCATTCAAAAGGTTTATGAGATTTACAAAGATTGGAAAGAGGAAGAAGGAATAAGCAGAATTATCACCACAGACGAAGCAATAGGCAATGACTACAACCTCAGCCCCTCTCGTTATGTGTCAAAAAACAATCAGGACGAAGTCTTGCCTCTGGATGAGGCTACTGATCCCCCTTCCCCCTATTTCTGAGCAAAAAGCGATAGCTGAAGTTTTGCAGACAATTCAGGAAGCCAAGGAGAAGACTGAGGCGGTTATAAAAGCCACTAAAGAGCTCAAAAAATCAATGATGAAGCATTTGTTTAGTTATGGAGTGAATGGAGTTCATAGAGTTGATAGAGTTAGGGAGTTGAGGGGTGGATGTAGGATAAGGAGGTTTGAGGATATTCAGGCGTGGCAGAGGGAGAGAGAGTTCGGCTCAGAAAGGTATTCTGTTCAAGATCCGATTATTAGATATGTCTGCGAGCAATCGGCAGAGTATCAGACCCGTGAGGGCGAGAGATTTCTTTTAAATCTCGGATGGGAGTATGTATCGCCTAAAGAGGCATTGAGCCTAAGAGGTGATGAAAGAGGCTTTGTTTTTAGAGATACTCTCCCCTCTCAACTCATTAAACTCAAAAACTTCATAACTTCCGAACTCATTGACGAATTGATAAAGAAAATTGAGAGAATCCCTGCAAGTATTGAGGGGAATTTCATTTCCTGGGAATATTTGAAGGGATTAAGAACTGTTTTTGTGCCAGCAGAAAAAAGAGAAAGAAATGTTAGGCTAATAGATACTGAAAATATTGAAAATAACACTTTCCATGTGACTGATGAATTTGTCTTCACCAATGGAACAAAAACAATAAGGCTTGATTTGGTTTTTCTCATTAACTGAATCCCTCTGATTCTGGTTGAGACAAAGGCATCCCATAAAATAGATGGGCTTTCTGAGGCATTGGAGCAAATAAGAAGATATCACAGAGACTGCCCCGAGCTTTTGGCTTTGATGCAGATTTACTCTATAACTCACCTTATAAAGTATTACTACGCTGCCACTTGGAATACATCCATTAAGACACTTTTTAATTACAGGGAAGAAGTGCAAGATGATTTTGAAAAAGTTGTAAAGACTTTTTTTGATAAATACAGAATCATAAAACTTCTTGAGGATTTTATCATTTTTACTCGTCAGGATGATGAGCTAAAGAAGGTAATACTAAGACCTCATCAGATTCGGGCAGTTCATAAGATTATTGAGAGAGCCTCTTCTGAGAAAAAGCGTGGTTTAATCTGGCACACTCAGGGCTCAGGAAAGACATATACAATGATAGTTGCAGCCCAGAAAATAATGGAAAATCCTCTTTTTGATAATCCCACTGTAATAATGCTTGTTGACAAGAATGAATTGGAAAGCCAGCTTTTTGGAAATATTAAGGCTTTAGGAATTGAATCATTTACAGTTGCTGAGACAAAGGAACACCTAAGAAGCCTTCTTCAAAGTGATAAACGTGGCTTGATAGTCTCTATGATACATAAATTAGAAGGAATGCCAGCAGATGTGAATACCCGAGAAAATATCTTTCTTCTTGTTGATGAAGCCCACAGGACTACGGGAGGAAAGCTCGGTAATTTTTTAATGGGTGCTTTACCTAATGCTACTTATATTGGTTTTACAGGTACTCCAATTGATAAAACTTCCTATGGACAGGGCACATTTATTATCTTCGGCAAAGATGACCCACCAAGAGGCTATCTTGACAAATACTCTATTGCCGAATCCATAGATGATGGCACAACTGTTCCACTTCATTACTCTCTTGCATCGAATGAATTAATCGTTGATAAGCAGCTTCTTGAAGAGGAGTTTTTAAATTTAAAGGAGGCTGAAGGAATAAGCGATATTGAATCACTGAATAAGGTTTTGGAGAAAGCAGTGAATCTTAAAAAAATGCTTAAGAGCAAAGAGAGAGTTGAGAAGGTCTCAAGATACATTGTTGAACATTTTAGGGAATATGTGGAGCCAATGGGATATAAGGCATTTCTCGTTGCCGTTGACCGTGAAGCCTGTGCACTATACAAGGAAGAGCTTGATAAACTTCTGCCAACTGAATATAGCAGAGTTGTATATAGTCCTTATTATAACGATTCACCTGAACTTTCAAAATATCATCTGAGTGCAGAAGAGGAAAAGAGAGTAAGAAAGGCATTCAGAAACCCGAAGGAGTTGCCAAAAATTCTAATCGTGACAGAAAAACTTATTACAGGATTTGATGCACCAGTTCTTTATTGTATGTATTTAGACAAGCCCATGCGTGACTATGTTCTGCTTCAAGCTATTGCAAGGGTTAACAGACCCTATGAGGATGAGGAAGGAAGAAAGAAGCCCTTGGATTTGTCCTTGATTTTGTTGGAATCTTTGACAATCTTGAAAAGGCTTTATCCTTTGATTCTTCAGACATTGAAGGATTTTCAGGAGACAAAGCAGTTGATAGGGTTTTGGAATACTTTATGGATGAGGAAAAGAGACAGGATTACTATCTCTTTTTCAGGGAGTTGCAGGATACCTATGAGGTGCTCTCTCCCGATGCTTTCCTAAGGGAATATCTGAGTGATTTTGAGACTCTTGCAAGAATTTACAGGATACTGAGAGAGGCATTTGAGACAAAAACCCCTGTTGACAGAGATTTTGCCAGAAAGACTGCCAAGCTCGTTTCAGAACATACTAAAACAGGCGTTATAAAACCAGCCCTGGAAGTTTATGAGATTAATGAACACACATTAGCACACCTTGAAAAAAGTAAAGCCTCTGACAGAGAGAAGATTTTCAATATCATAAAGAGCATTGAAAAAACTTTGAATACAAAGGGTAAATCTGCACCCTATTTAATATCCATTAAGGAAGGCTTACCTTCAGCATGGAACTTTTAAATATGCCGAAAGAGGCACGTTACAAAATAATCATCCATGAACTTCTTCATCTTAGATATCCAAATCATGGGAGAATGTTTAATTTGATGTTGAGGAATTATTCAAAAAGGCTTTCTGCGGGGTGAGGGTTTTATAAAAAGCCTTCATTTTTAAATAGAGTTCATTTAATTCTCTTTCAGGAACTGAGTCCCAGACAATGCCGCAGCCTGCGTAGTAGGAAAGGTGATTATCAATGCCTACCGCAGTTCTTATTAAAACTGACAGAGTAAAATCTATTTCCTTTCTAACCAAGCCCGCTGCTCCACAGTAGTAGCCACGGGCATGGGGCTCAAGAGTATCAATCATTTCCACAGCCTTTCTCTTTGGTGCTCCTGTTACTGAGGCTGGAGGAAAGGTCTTTTTTATTATGTCAATTAGTGATTTCTCTGTAATTCCTTCAACAGTAGAGTGCATCTGATAGAGGGTTCTGTATTTTGTGATTTTAAAAAGCTCTGATACTTTTACACTTCCAATTTCAGCAATTCTTCCAATATCATTACGCATCATGTCTGTAATCATCAGGTTTTCTGCTTTGTCTTTATCACTATTTTGAAGTAATGTCAGAGATTTGGAAGTTCCCTTTATTGGTTTGCTGATGATTCTATTACCTAATTTTTCTAAAAAAAGCTCCATTGAGCCAGAGAGGATGAAGAATTCTTCAAGATTTAGAAAAAATCCGTATGGAACAGGTTGATTTTTGTAGAAATTGAAAAATAAACTCACTGGGTCACCGTTAAACTCAAAATCAAAACGATTTGTAAGATTGACTTGATATACAGTGCCCTCTTCGATAAGTTTGCGAACTTTTTGAACTCTTGAGATAAACTCTCTGTCTTTTAAGCTCATGCCGCATGGCAGTAAATTATATTTACCATCTATTTCATTGATTTTTTTAAATTTCTTTATCTTGACAACTATCACTGCTGGCAGTTCTGTGCTTTTCAAATTCAAACATAGGGTTTCACCTGAAAGGTCATAGGAAAAAATAACAAAGCTCGGTGGTTTAATGTCCTCTATTTCACAAAGACAATGATAAAATCTAACCTCTTCAATCTCTGCCTCAAAAAATCCCTTTTTACTAAGCCAACTGCCACAGAGGATTAACATTTAGGGGGAGTTTTCCTCCTCAATGATGGAGTTTATAGAGTTAGTGAGTTCGGGAGTTATAGAGTAAGTTTTATTTTCAAACTGGACTACTGGTAATGCTCCGATAAGGCTATTTGTGATAAAAATGGCTGAGGCATTATATAGGTCATTTACAGTTAATCTTTCTTCCTTCACGTTCATCTTTTCAATCAAAATCTCCAATGTTGTACCCATCAATAGTCCACATTCACTGGCAGGGGTAAGGAGTTTATTGTTCCTGACTATCAAAATATTTGAAGCTGAACACTCTGTTATCTCCTCTCGTTCGTTCAACATGATTGCATCATCAAATCCATTTGATAGAGCCTCTCTTTTTGCAAGAATGTTTGTAAGATAGTTCATTGTCTTGTGATAGATGACTGGATTTTTGCTATGTCTTTTTATGTTTGAAAGGCAGAGTTTTTTCGGATTAGTATCGGGAACAAAATCTTTCACAATAACTAAAATTTCCGAATCTTGAGGATGGGAGTAATAAAGAGCATCTCCCATTGAAAACAGACAAAATTTTACATAGAGATTTTTTCTTCCTTCTATCTTTTTCTCTATATCCTGACAGAAAGTTTCATAATCGGGGCAGGGAATGTTAAAAAAATTTGCTGAAATTTTAAGCCTCCTGTAGTGTCTGAAAAGTTTGGCTGTTCTACCACGCCAAAGTATTGTCTCAAAAAGACCTTCACCAAATAAAAGAGTTCTATAATCCACGATAAAATTTATTTTGTCTCCGGGAAAAGAGCGGAAAGCTGAATGCAGGATTTTCCCTCAAACTTTCCGCCTTCTTCAATGGAAATTTTTATTGTAAATATTTCGCCTGTTACACTGCCTTTATGGGTGATTGTAATGATTTCTGAGGCATTTATGGTTCCATTAACATTTCCATTCACAACAATACCTCTACAACTGATATTTCCTATAATTTTTCCTGATTCTCCAACAGATATCCAGTCTGCTTTGATTGTTCCTTCAACTGTTCCATCAATCCTTATGCTGCTATTTGAGGTTATCTCTCCGTTAATATAAGTTTCAGGACCTATGACTGTCTCCATTTTTTGCTGTTTTTTAAAAACCATTATATTTTCTCCTTCAGATAAGGTAAAGGATTGATAGGTGTATTATTTTTCCATACCTCATAGTGAAGATGAGGTCCTGTAGTTGTCCCTGTACTGCCTGATAAAGCTATAATATCACCTCTTTTTACCCTTTGTCCTACATTGATAAGATTTTTTGAATTATGGGCATATATAGTTGCAAAGCCATATCCATGCCTTATTATTACTACATTTCCGTTTCTCTCCTGATATCCTGAAAAAACAACTATACCATCTGCGGTTGCTCTGACCTCTGATCCTGTGGATACAGAGATGTCTATTCCTGTGTGAAACTCTTCATTTCCAGTTTTTGGATGTTCTCTCATGCCAAAATAAGAAGTTATTGTACCATTGACAGGCAATCCAAGGGGAGTTGCTCTGTATAAATCCTGTTGCTCAGAGAGAAACTTTTTTATTTCACTAACAGTATTTATTGCTTCTTCAGCATATTTTTTTAATTCCTCTAAGTTAATATCTCCTGAGGGATTGATTTTAACCTGTTCAAGGATTTCTTTTTTAGATTTTAGAGAAAAAATTTTATTAAGCTCTTCTTCTGCTTTTTTTAGAGAGATAATGGTTGTTCTTAGTTCATTGAATCTGTCCATTATAGAGTTAAATTTCTGTTTCATCTGATAATACTCAAAAGAGTTTACTGCTATCGAAAATACATAAACATTGAAGGCCGTAAGCAAACAAATAAATAATAAAATAAAGGAAAAAGGTATTTTTAATCCATATACCTTAGTTTTTCCATGGGGAATAAACATTATCGTTACAGGAGAGAAAATTTTTGAAAGGATTTTTTTTAGTTTATACACAGAGACCACCTGTCCTGAAAAATTTTTAGATAAAATATTATTTCAGATTTTTACTCAATATGCAAGTCTAAAAATTTTTTAAATCTTGTTTAATTTTTCCAAAGCTTAATATAATAAGTTAATGATTAAAAATACCTTTATACTTCTTGATGGAATTGGTGAAAAAAGAGAAAGAAGGCTCTGGAAAGAGGGAATACTCACTTGGAATGACTTCTTTAATTGCGATGTAGTCTTGGACATTGATTGTGACAGAAAGAAAATTTATGATGATTTTCTTCATAAAGCTTTAGAAGCTCTTTACTGTAAAAATTGCTGTTTTTTTTCAGAAAAATTAAAAAAAAGGGAACACTGGCGGCTTTTTGATGAATTTTTAAATGATTTAGTATGTCTTGATATTGAAACCAATGGTCTTATCCCTGAAAAAGGTGGATATGTCACGGTTGTAGGGCTTTATTCCCTAAATGGATATAGAGCATTGGTAAGAGGAGAAAATTTATCAGAAGAATCTCTTCAAGAGGCTTTGGATGAATATAAATATTTAGTTACTTTCTATGGAAGCATCTTCGACATACCTTTTTTAAAGAAAGAATTTCCTAATTTACAAATTGATTTTATTCCTCATTTTGATCTATTCTGGGCAGGTAAGAGATTGGGAATTCAGGGAGGTCTCAAGAAACTTGAAACTCTTTTCCTCATTGAAAGAGAAGATGAGCTTAAGGGATTGAATGGTTATGATGCAGTAAAATTCTGGAAGGCTTACTTAAGTGGAAATACTGAGAGCCTGGATCGGCTCATTTCTTATAATAGAGCTGATACGGAGAATTTATTTAAGATTGCTAAGATTTTTTATGATATGTTACGCTCTCAGGCAGGAATAGAAGAGTTCATGGGTAATGGAACAAAGAGAACTACTCAAAAAGTTTCTTAACTTCTGTCTTACAGAAAAAGCCCTCTCTATTAACACTATAAAATCTTATGAAAATGACCTAAAGGCTTTTATAAATTATCTGGAGGAAGAGAAGCTTTACCTATTAAACTGTAAAAAAGACGATATAATGCATTATCTTTTAACTTTGAAAGAAAAGGGCTATAGCTCAGCATCTATTGCAAGGATACTTTCATCGCTAAAACAATTTTTTAGATTTCTTATTTTTGACAGTAAAATAGATAGTGATCCAGTAGAAGGATTTAAATCTCCAAAACTCTGGCTAAGGCTTCCAAAGGCGCTCGACATGGAAGAAATGAAAAAATTACTTCAAATTATCCTTAGCAGTAAGTATTTCCAGAGAGACATTGCTATGCTTGAGTTGATGTATGCCTGTGGATTAAGAGTTAGTGAACTTGTGAGACTAAAAATGAGCGATTTAAACTTTGAAGCGGGGTTTATAAGAGTAAGAGGAAAGGGAGACAAAGAGAGAATTGTTCCTGTTGCTCAAAGAACATTAGAGAGAATTAAAAAATATCTATTAGAACTTAGACCTAAATTACTAAAGAAAAGGGCCTCTGATTTTCTTTTTCTTAATAATCGTGGACAGGCTATGACAAGGCAAAGATTTTGGCAGAATTTAAAGGCAATGGGAAAGCTTGCAGGAGTGAATGTAACACCCCACATGATAAGGCACAGTTTTGCAACCCATCTTCTCGAAGGTGGTGCAGATTTAAGGTCTTTGCAAAAAATGCTTGGTCACAGTGATATATCAACAACACAAATTTATACAAAAGTTTCAATGGACAGGCTTCGGAAAGAGTATCTTAAACACCACCCAAGAGCAAAGTAAGGTTATTTATCATTTTTAAGCCATACAACTCTTTGAGGGAAGGGAATCTCTATGCCCTCCTGCCTGAAGCGTTTAAAAATTCTTTTCCTTAGTTCATGCTGAACAGGATATTGATAAGAAACTTCCTGTATTTGACAGACAATGGTAAAATCAAGAGAACTCTCACCAAATCCGGGAATGAATCTTACCAATGGCTCAGGTTCTTTGATTAACCCGGGAATTTCTTCAACAGCCTTTTTTAGTTCTTCAAGCAATATTCTTTCAACTTTTTCAGGGTCTACAGAATAACTTACACTTATAGGAATCTGTAAAGACATTCTTTTTTCAGGGAGAAAGTAGTTAACAACAATGCTCTGGGAAAGTTTACTGTTAGGAATTACTATCATATTATTAGGAATCATTCTAATTCTTGTTGTCCTCCAAGAAATATCCTCTACGAAGCCTTCTTGTCCGTTTTCAAGACGAATAAAGTCTCCAACTCTTACTGTTTTTTCTGCCATAATGTGTATGCCTGCAAACAAATTCTCAAGAGTGTCTTTAAGTGCCAGCGCAACGGCTAATCCACCTATTCCAAGAGCTGTTATCAAGGGCGCTATGGAAATACCGAAAATATTAAGGATTATTATAAAACCAATTAAATAGACAGCTCCTTTAATTATTGTATTTAAAAGACCGGTTGATTGAACAGAAACTGATGAGCGTTCTACATACTGAATGAAAATTCTATTAATAATATTTGCAGCAGCGACAGTGATTGATAATATTATTAATACATGAATTGCCTTTATTACATAAGAGGTGTATTTTGAGGGAATTTCTGAGCTTTCAAGTCCGATATAAAGAGCTATACCAATGCACCAGAAAACTGAAGGGAGTTTAATTGTATTGATTATTAAATTGTCTATGCTTGTCTTTGTTTTTTTAGCCCAGTGATGGAGTACTTTAAATAGAAAGAATCTAATGAGCAGTAAAATCCCTGTTGAAGCTAATACTACAATAGAGGAAATTAGAACTTTTTCAATATTCATTAAATTATTTTAAATCTACCATAACTTTATCAGTAGCTGTATAGTTAGCAAGAGCTTCATAGACATCTTCTGCTGTTACTATATTCCCTCCTGGTCTTCCATAAAGATAAACTTTAGCCATACCATTTACTGCAAGTTTTACATCTTCAACCATCTGTCCGGCATTAAACTCAACAACAATAAATTTTTCAATTTCCTGAGCAAGCTGTCTGATTGTTTCTTCAGGAAAAGGGAAAAGGGTAATAGGTCGTAAAAGTCCAATTTTTATGCCTTCCTGTCTTAGTTTTCTTATGGCAGAAAGGGAAATTCTTGCAGCAGAACCGAAGGCTACAACTACAACTTCTGCATCATCTAAAAAATAAGTTTCATATCTTAATTCTTTTTCTTTCCAAAGTTTATACTTTTCCTGTAGTTTCCAGTTGTGTTTTTCTAAAGCTCCCTCACCCATAAGAAGAGTTCTTATAAATCTTGATGGTCTTCCTTTTGCACCAGTTAAAGCCCATGAGGATTTGTCAAAAGTTTTCAATTCTGGAACTACTGGTAGTATAGGTTCCATCATCTGGGCAATAACTCCATCTCCGAGAATCATTACAGGATTTCTCAATTCATCAGCCTTTTCAAAGGCAAGAATTGTATAATCCCACATTTCCTGAACGCTAAAGGGAGCATACACTAAGAGATGATAATCACCGTGTCCGCCACCTTTTACTGCCTGAAAGTAGTCTGCTTGGCTTCCTGAAATATTTCCGAGCCCTGGTCCACCACGCATCATATTTACTATAACTGCGGGAAGCTCAGCTGATGCCATATAGGATATTGCTTCTTGTTTAAGGCTTATGCCTGGTGAGCTTGAAGAAGTCATTACTCTTACTCCGCAGGCAGAAGCTCCGTAAATCATGTTTATTGCTGCAATTTCGCTTTCAGCCTGAATGAAGACTCCGCCAACCTCTGGTAATCTTTTTGATAGGTATTCAGGAATTTCATTTTGAGGAGTTATGGGATAACCGGCATAAAATTTTAATCCTGCTTTTATTGCTGCTTCAGCTACAGCTTCGTTTCCCTTCATTAAGACTTTATTCATCCTTACCTCCATAAAGGCTGTTTTACAATTTTTTATTTTAACACATTATTGATATAATGAAATATGAAGCTTAAATCCTGCATATTAACTTTTTTATTTCTTCTCCTTTTAGGATGTGCAACCATGCCAAGGCCATTACAAGAGACTCCTGCTTTGAGATGTGTTCCCTTTGTAATAGTTAAGAAAAATCCAGACAAATATTTAGATGTCTCTCTTTTATGGGGTGGAAGAATTACAAACTGCGCAAATACCGAAGAAGGAACCCTTTTTGAAATACTTCATCTTCCCCTTGAAAGAGATGTCTATCCTTCTGAAACTGATATTTCTGAGGGTAGGTTTATCGCTAAATCTAAAAATTTCCTTGACTGTGCTGTTTACACAAAGGGAAGATATATAACAGTTGTAGGTAAATTTAAGGGGTTAATGGAAGGTAAAATAGATCAAATGCCTTACACTTTTCCTGTAATTGAAACACAGGCAACCTATCTATGGAAAAAGAGAGTTCCAACATATCATTATCCTTACTGGCGTCCTTCTATCTGGTTTTGGTATGGAAGTCCTCACTGGTGGTTTGAATACGGTCCTTGGTAGATGGCAAGAATTAGGATACTTCCCGAATCTCTCGTTGGCAAAATTGCTGCAGGGGAGGTAATAGAAAGGCCTGCTTCTGCTCTTAAAGAACTTATTGAAAACTCAATTGATGCAGGTGCAAAGTCAATACAAATCTATATAAGAGAATACGGAACTGCCCAGATAAAGGTAGTTGATGACGGAGAGGGAATCATTTCAGAAGATGTCTTCTTAGCCTTTCAAAGACATGGAACAAGTAAAATAGAAAAGGAGCAAGACCTCTTTAATATCAAAACGCTTGGATTTAGGGGAGAAGCTCTATATTCTATCGCTCAAGTTAGTAAGCTAAGGATTACCACACAGCATAAGCAAGAGAAGACAGGAACAGAGATTTATTTAGTTGGTGGTAAGATGATTGAGAATAAGCCAGTAGTAACAAAGGGAACAACAATAGAAATAAAAGACCTTTTTTTCAATACTCCTGTTAGAAAAAAATTTCTTAAATCTCCCTTCACTGAAAAGGCGCACATAATAGAGACGGTTCAGAATTATGCTCTTGTTTATCCTGAAATATCATTTTATCTAAATATAGATGGTCAGGAGATTTTTAACACTCCAATGGTAGAGTCCCTTAAAGATAGGATTTTACAGGTTTTTGGTTTAGAATTCCTGGATAAAGTCAAATCTAAAACTCTCTCACAGGGACAATATAGGTTAGAACTTTTCTGGGGTGGGGAGGAATTGTCAAGAAGACAGAGAACAAAACAACTTATTTTCATAAATAGACGTCCAATAAGGGATTCTATAATTGTTAACACTCTTTATAAGGCTTTTCAGGTAAAGGAAAATCACCCTCAGTTTTTATTTTTCCTTAATATTCCACCTGAAGAAGTTGATTTTAATGTTCATCCAACAAAAAGGGAAGTGAGATTTCGTGATATACCTAAGATTACAGAGCTAATTTTTAAAATAGCAAAACCTGAAAAGTCCTTATTAGTATCAGAAAATCCTGTTGAATGGAGGAGCGATTTAAATTACCTATCTTCTTTTAGTCAATCTTCTTTTTTTGATACACAGCCTGATTTTAACAGGGAAGAGGTTTTTCATTTTTTAACAATTGGGGATGCTATTGTTGCACTGCAGCAACCCGAAGGCATACTTTTTGTTGATTATCATGCAGCCCATGAAAGAGTGAGTTTTGAAAAAATTTTGAAAGGAATGCCTGAAAATACTTTAAAGCTTGTTTTCCCGCAAGTAATAAATCTTAATCCTCAGGAATATGCCATAATTAAAGAAAATATTCATGTTCTTAATGAACTGTTCATAGAGACAGAAGATTTTGGTAAAAATTCAATAATTATAAGAAGCATTCCAGACATCCTAAAAAATGTTGATATCCCAGGCATAATTGAAAGCATAGCCTCCACAATAAAAGAAGATACAGAAAAACCAGATTTTACATATATAAAAGAGAAAATAGCCGCCACTATTGCTTGTCACAGTTCACTGCGGGCAAATAATAAAATAAATTCCCTTGGAATAAAGGCATTATTACAGGAGCTTGAAAAGACATCTGATCCAGACCACTGCCCGCATGGAAGACCAACAAGAAAGTTTATACCCCTAAAAGAAATAAAAAGTTGGTTTTCAAGATAACTCCTTCTAATTGCATCAATTTGCAACTTTTTCTTATCATATTAAGATGTCAAAATTATATCTTTCGGGAAATGAGGCAATTGCCTACGGTTTAATTCAAGCTGGAGTCAGATTTATCTCGGGATATCCAGGAACGCCTTCAAGCGAAATAATACCTGCATCACAAAAGTTAATGAAAGAAAAAAGCATCAAAGCATTTATAGATTGGGGAATAAATGAAAAGGTAGCCTATGAGGTTGCCTTTTCGGCAAGTCTTACAGGGATTAGTTCTGCAGTGACAATGAAGCAAGTAGGTCTTAATGTGGCAATGGACCCCTTTATGAACTCTGCCTATGTGGGAACAAACTCTGCTATGGTTGTTGTAAGCGTAGATGACCCTGGACCACATTCTTCTCAAACTGAGCAGGACAGCCGCCTTTGCGCAATGGCTGCAAAAATTCCTGTTCTTGACCCTTCAACAGTTCAGGAAGCCTATGAATTTGCAAAAAAAGCAGTTGAGCTAAGTAAAAAGTATGGAATACCAGTTATGCTTCGAAGCACAACAAGAGTTTCTCACGGACGGGCTGACGTGGAGATTAAGGGGGATTTTGTAGAGGAACCGATTGATGCTCAATTTAAACTGATGAAAGAGTGGGACAAAAAACTCAGTCGCTATGCTGCTACTCCCCGTCAAAGACTTATGCTTCATGCTGCTTTAAATGAAAAGATTGCTGAAATAGAAAGGGAAAATGAACCTAAACTCTTTTTTAAAGGCGATATGCTCATCATTTCAAGTGGAGCAGTTTTTTCTTATATTTATGAGTTGATTGAAGAATACGGTTTACAAAATAAGTTGACTTTAGCTAAGGCAGACATGCCCTATCCACTTAAAATGTTTGATTTTTCAGGTTACAGTAGAGTGATTACCATAGAGGAGTCTATGCCTGTCATAGAATTACAAATATGCACTGAAGGTAGAAGAAACGGGATTGTGCCAAATCAAGGAGAGCTTACTCCTGAGGTATGTGAGGAGATTTTAGAAAGAATTGGATTAATAAAGCGAAGCAAAACCATAACTGTTCCTCCACTCAAAAGACCATCTCTTTGTCCAGGCTGTGCTCACAGAATTGCTCTTTATTCGGTAAAAAAGGTTTTCGGGAAAAAGGCTATCTATGCAGGAGACATAGGCTGTTACACCCTTGCCCTTAACTTTGGAGTTACAGATACAGTTTTATGTATGGGAGCAAGTTTATCCTTTGGTTTTGGCTTTAAAAAAGCCTTTACATTAGCTGGGAAAGAGCAGGATGTGATAGCAATAATTGGAGATTCTACCTTTTTTCATACAGGAATTCAACCTTTAGTTGATGCAGTTCACTACAGAGTGCCTTTTTTAACTGTCATACTTGACAACAAAACTGTAGCAATGACGGGAAATCAGAAAACCCTTTCTGATGCAATAAGTTCCTCAGGTGAACAGGTAACGCCAATCTCAATTGAGAATGTTGTGAAAGGTATTGGAGTTAATTTTGTTCAGACTGTTGATTCCTATAATTTTGAAACTTCACTAAAAATTTTAAAGGAAGCAAAGAGGTTTCTCAAGGACAAAAACGAGCCAGCAGTGATAGTTTTCAGGCACCTCTGTATAAACACAAAGGAAGGATTAACTGCTAATCCGCAGTATAATGTGACCATAGATAAAAAGCTTTGTAAAGGCTGTAGATTATGTATTACAGAGTTTGAATGTCCAGCGATGGTATTCAATGAAGAAGAGAGTAAAGCAGAGATTGACCATACACTCTGTATAGGATGCGGATGTTGTGTTCATGTCTGTCCAACAAAAGCTATTCGTTTGATATAATAGAGAGCTATGAAACTCGTAATACTTGGTAAAGGTGGGCAGGGCGTTATATTTTTTTCAAGAATTATTGCACAGGCAGCAATCAATAAAGGACTTTCTGTTCGCTCAACAGAGATAAAAGGGATGGCAAAAAAAGGAGGCGCTGTCGAGATTCAGATGAAAATTGACGAGGGCATGAGCGGGCTTGTAAGAAGAGGAACAGCAGATATGATAATAGTTTTAAGTGAAGATTTATTGCCTTATGCAAAAACTTTCGGTGAAAATATATTTACTTTTACTCAGGATGAAATAAAAACCGCAGTCTCAAAGGTGCCTGCGAGGTATGTTAATACTTTTTTGCTTGGAGTTTTTGTAAAGAAGACATCTTTCCTTAAATGTGAAGATTTCACAAATATTCTTGATGAGGAAAATAAAAAATCTTTCATAAAGGGGTGTGAACATGTTCAATCCTGAAAAAGAAAAATTGTCAAGAGAGGAAATTGAAAAAATACAAATTACAGGTCTAAGAAAAACTCTAAGATTTCTCAAAAACTCACGTTCCAAGTTAAAAGAAAAATATCAGGGAATAGAGCCTGAAGACATCCAAAGCCTTGATGACCTTAAAAATCTTCCCTTTATAACAAAGGATGACTTAAGAGACTGCTATCCTTTTCAGCACATTGCTGTTGACCCATCAGATTGTGCAAGAATGCATATGAGTTCTGGTACAACGGGTGTGCCAGTAATAAATGCCATGACAAAGGGAGATATTGCCCAGTGGGGAGAGATTATGGCAAGATGTTTGGCTACTGCTGGATTGACTGAGAAGGACAAGATTCAGATTATGCCTTCCTTTGGACTTTTCAATGGTGGTTTTGGTTTTCACTACGGTGCTGAGCGTCTTGGCTGTTTCATAGTGCCTGCAGGTGCGGGAAGATCACTCATGCAGCTTAAGCTAATAAAAGACCTTGGAGTTACAGCTTTTGGTGCAATCGCCTCCTATCCTGCAAGACTTATTGAGGTTGCAAAGGACAATGGCTTTGATTTTAGGGATACTAAACTCAAAGTTGCTATACTTGGTGCTGAAACATGGTCTAATGAATATAGATACAGAATAGAGAAAGAGATGGGCATAAAGACTTTTGATATTATTGGACTTACTGAAACGGGAGGTGTAGGGCTCGGGATTGACTGCGAAGCAAGGGCAGGAATTCATATATGGGAAGACCATTATATTGTAGAAATTATTGACCCTGAAACAGAAATTCCTCTTGGTATTGGTGAGGAAGGAGAGATGGTAATCACAAACTTTACCCGTGAAGGGCTTCCATTGATAAGGTATCGCACAAGAGACATATCAAGGATACTTTCCTATGAAAAATGTTCTTGTGGAAGAACCCATGTTAGAGTTGATCGAATTAAGGGTAGAACAGATGACATGCTCAAGGTTAAGGGAGTAAACTTTTATCCTTCCCAGGTTGAGCAGATTTTATTAAAATGTAAAGGACTTTCTCCCTATTATCAACTCGTTATAGAGACAATAAAAGGTAGAGATGATATGACCATAATAGTTGAAAAGGCTGATAATGGTATTACAGATAAAGAAATTGAACATCTTAATCTTGAACTCTATGATTTCTTGGGTTTCAGAAGTAAACTTCAGATTGTACCTGAAGGAACAATACAAAGAGTTCCTGGTAAAGCTGTAAGGATTGTGGATAAGAGAAAGAAAGTTTAAAAAGTTCTTATTCTTCACTGCAGTTTTTAACATAGCGACAAAATAGACATTAACATTTTGACCCATAGGCTTTTCGAGAATTCAAGAAATCTTTATCATAAGGATCGGCAACCTATGAGAAAATAGATAGCTGAAAACTTGACACAACTATTTTTGAGTTATTATTTAGGAGGTAAATAATTCTCACTCAAATTATTAATTAATCTATACTGAGCGATTTTTTAATTTTTATATTCATGGTTTCATTAAAAAATCTTAAAAATTCATGGAGTTTTGATAGGATGATAAATCGATAACAAGAAAGGGGGTTGAGTAAATTAATTTAATGGTGACATAATTTATTATGACAGAAAATTATAATTTACCCGATTGGCAACAAGTTTTTGATTCTATTTTTGACTTAGTTGTCTTTGTAAAACCTGATGGAACAATATTTTACTGTAATCAGAGGTTTGCTCAATTTATAAATAAAAATTATGACTCTATTATTGGGCAGAAATGTCATACTATTGTTCATTGCACTGAGGCTTGTCCTGAAAACTGTCCTTTAATTCGTTCTCTTAAGTCAGGGAAAAGAGAGACATGGGAATTAAAAGAAAAAGAGAACTATTTCTCTATTATCGTTGATCCCGTAAAAGATGCTGAAGGCAAAATAGTTGGTTTTATCCATGTTATGCGTGACATAACAGAACAAAAAAGAGCTGAAGAAGCTTTAAAGGAAAGTGAAGAGAAATACAGAACAGTTGTGGAAAATGCAGGTGAGATTATATTAATTGCTCAGGATGAAATGATTAAATACACAAATCCAAGGGCTTTAGAGATTTCAGGATACTCTATGGAGGAGCTTTTGTCAAAACCTTTTGTGGAGTTTATCCATTCTGATGATAGAGATATGGCATTAGAGTATTACAGAAAAGTAGTGAATAGAGAAATAAAAATGAAATCCGGCTATTGTTTAAGAATTTTTGACAAACAGGGTAATTTAAAATGGCTTGAGATAAATGCAGTACCAATTGAATGGCAGGGAAAGCCTGCAGAGTTAAACATAATAAGAGACATAACAGAGTTAAAAAAAACTGATGAAGAAAAAAAGGACCTTTATAACCAACTACTTCATGCACAGAAAATGGAGGCAATTGGAAAGCTCTCTGCAGGTATAGCCCATGAATTTAATAATATTCTTACTTCAATAAAAGGTTTCACACAGCTTGCTATGTTGTCTATTTCTGAAAATGACCCGATTAAGCATTATTTACAAAATGTTATAGATTCTTCTGATAAAGCAGAGAAGTTAGTCAGGCAACTTCTTGCTTTCAGCGCAAAAGAGATTTTAGAGAGAAAAATAATAAATATAAATGAACTAATTAGAAATACGAGTGAACTAATTAAACGGTTGATTGGTGAAGACATAATTTTAAGTTTAAATCTCTCTGCTCATATTGGATTAGTTGAAGTTGACCCTGTTCAGATTGAAAATGCAATTGTTAATCTTGTTTTAAATGCAAAAGATGCGATGCCTCAGGGAGGACATCTAATCATAGAAACAGAAAATGTTGAAATAGATGAAGAGTTTATAAAAGAACATCAAGAAGCTAAAATAGGGCAGTATATAATGATATCCATTAAAGATACAGGAGTTGGGATTCCTGATGAGATTAAAGATAGAATCTTTGAGCCATTTTTTACAACAAAAGATGAAAAGACCGCTGGATTAGGCCTTTCGACAGTTTTTGGAATTGTAAAACAACATGGTGGTTACATAAGGTTTGAAAGTAAAGTAGGTAGAGGAACAACATTTAAAATATATCTACCAAGAGTAAAGAAAGAACTTGAAGAGGCACATATTAAACAGTGGGAGGGTAATATTGTCAAGGGACATGAAACAGTACTCGTTATAGATGATGATGCCCATGTAAGAGCTACTGTTCTTGAAATGCTGAAAAAACTTGGTTATAAAACCCTTGAAGCTTCCAATCCTAATATAGCTTTATTTTTGGCTCAGTTTTATAACGGGCCAATACAGCTTGTCATTTGCGATGTTGTTATGCCAGGGATGAGCGGGACTAAACTTCTCAATAAATTTACAAATTATCGTCCAGATGTAAAAATACTATATATGTCAGGTTATACGGATGATGTAATAGCTAAGCATGGAATAGTTGAAAAAGGCATCAATTTAATTCAGAAACC
>FQKF010007008.1_pt1 | contig 43427 bp, 23 predicted proteins | sample 1504521 | NCBI WGS metagenome assembly FQKF01 (sample SAMEA4475357, study PRJEB15587) | soil metagenome | biome: Soil; feature: Field | place: India | collected 2015-03-11 | depth 0 m
GGTCGAGAGTTCGAATCTCTCCGGGGTCACCAAAGCATTAAAGCTCGATAGTGAAATTAAATCTTTCGGGCTTTTCTATTTTTCAATGGGTACCTATTTTGTTTCCTGGGACACACCATTAGATGTTCCAGAATCCTCTTCGTTTAATTCATTTTCGGGGTAAATTATCTGTTCAAATTCTTCGTGCTTTTCATTTATGCCGGTTTTCCAACGTTTTAATACACTGCTTACTTTTTTATCGGTAGCTATTGTGAATAAATATGGTTTTTGTCCACGTGGAACTTTCAAGCGACGCTGTCGTTCGGGCAAATCATGAATAGGATATTGAAACTTCTTATCGGACGATAATACCTGCATCTTCCCTGGAGTATAACCAAAATAATAAAATGTATTATTATCGGGCGCTAAATATATATCGATCATATCGCCCGAATTTTTTCGCCATATTTCGATATATCCATCCACTTTTTTATGGATGGTTTTTCCTGCAATAAAGCCTATACCAATTTTCCCAACTGATTTATAAGAATTGGTAGTATCGTCGTATACCAGATTAACATCGTCGATAAAAATTGTTTTTCGGAATAAAGATGGCAAAACTACTTTTTTATCTTTTGAGGTATCAGCTAATTGCTGAAAATATAGCTTGATAGAATCGTTATCAATCAAATTTGCCAAATTTTTTTTAAAATAAGGTTGGCTAATATCAATGGTATCCTTTCCAAGACTATCAATGGCATTAGCAAAAATATGTAACGATGGCTGATAAAAATAAAAGTCGAGCGCCATGGTTAGCCTTAATTTTATTCGGTTGGCATTTAAATCGTGATCCATACTACCAGCAAACCACGATTTTAGTTGATCAAAATTAACATTAAGATTCAGAGGACCTTCGGCATATTGACGACAATCGGAAGGACTAAAAGCAACCAGTTTACCAGGTAATCCATGTCGTTTAAGTTTTTTTTCATCGGCCACTTCGTATGCCTGATAGGTTTTATTATACCATAAATAACCGTCGGCTGTTGCTAATACGGCATCATCGACATATTTTTTTCGGGCAAAGAAATTAGAATATATATGAATTGAGTCATAACCCATGAGCATACCAGCGACAACAGGATTTCTATTTAAGTCAATAGGTTTCGTGCTTATAGGAATTAAAACCTTGACCGGGTCAATTACCGCTTCAAATTTTACCCACGAAGTTTGGTGGTTTGGACAGTTTGCAAAGATTCCTGCAGCACCATCGAACAAAAGGTATTTTCGGGCAGCTTCAAAGTACACATCGCCTTGATAACGGAAAAATGGATTAATGGTAAAACTATCGGACTCAAGTATTTCACCCTGTGCAATGGTTTGTTTTGAGGTATCGACCGATATACTGGTAAATGTAATAGTTTGTTTTTTATTATTTTCATCAATATAATCGTACAACCCTTTTCCGGAATATTGAAATTTACCAGAAACCGACACATTAGCGTTATATATTCGGTGAAAACGAGTGGTTCGGTTTGCCATAATTACGCTATTTTCAATGGGTTGAATACGAGCATCGGTTTCGACAACCAGTTTTTCATTTTTTATAAATATGCGAGCATCAGCTACATCGATATACTTAACCTTTGTTGCGGTAAGTGTTTTATTAGCATAATTTAAAATAGCTTCGGGCGATACAAAATTTAAAGAATCCTGACCTTTTTTTACTGAAATATATTTTGCTCCAGTAAGTGGTTCATCTCTAAATCCAAATTTGGCACCTTCTTGTTCAACTTCTTGAACTTGTTTCGATAATAATCCGATCTCCTTTTTATCCATCCACCATTTCATTTCGCTAATTTTGGTAATATACTTATTCGTTGGCAATTCAGTGGTTGCTACCGGATTATTAAATGCAAATGTTCCGAATTGTCGGGCAAAATCGATTGTTGCTTTCACGTTATCGGTCGATAGAGCTAATTCATTACTGCCGACTGCACGGAAACGAAAATTAGCTGTATCGGTTTTAAATAAAGTTTGGGCAAAAACAAATTCACGTGAATCGGCATAAGCAGAAGTCATATCAATCATTCCACTGCCTTTTAAATATTTAGGTGTATAATTTAACTGACCACGAAAAGTGGTTTGGTCATTATAAATACCATAATCATTACCTTGCGATTTGGTTCTCAAATCATCGGCATAGGGATACCACCTAACTTCAATATTTGTACCCCAAACCCGAGGATAAGAATGTTGGGGAGTAGTTTGTTCGCCAATTGAAAAATTACGAGCAATGGTATATGTGCTATCTGGAAAAAAGAAGATATTTTTTGAACTAACTTCGGCAGTCAAGTATTTAAACTTGCCTCGTCCGCGCAATCCTTGATTTGATAAATGAATGGTATCAACAAATATACCTTTTTCTTTATATAAAGAAATACCTGAGGAACCAGTTTTATGAAAAAAACCTAGAGAAAAATCTTTTTGTAAAGTCAAACTCTCTTCAATTTCAGGAAAAATATCGGCCGACTGAAAAATACCCGCAAATCGCATACTCTCTTTAGTAAAATTGTCAAGACTATCAATTTCATATGGTTTAATCTTAAAATAAAAGTTTCGTTCGCGTTTGTAAACACCATTAAAAATATTTGGATCGTCGTAATATACGTATGAATAACCATAACTTCGGAATATCGGATATTGTGGATAATTAACTACACCTGATTTGTTTGAAGGGTCATCCACAAGCACTTCACCGGTGGCATCGTTAATGGTATTCGAAACATCCTGATAAATTGGTTTTTGAGCCAGATCGTAGCCTACAATAACTTTAAGACGAATGGAATCAACATCACGAAGAACAATTTTAAAACTATCGTAATTAAAGTAGAATTGCTTTCCAAAATAAGTGAATAAACCAGCCTTAACAACTCCATCGAATTGGAAACAACGATTTCTCTTCATAATAATCTGGCTTTTTGTAGGAATAATTGCCACATTCTGCGAATCGCTAACAAATACCTGCGGTATACCATTAATGGTAAGGTCGTTCGTTCTCAAATCGAGTCTGGCATTATGAACTGGAGCTTCCGTAACAGAATAAAACTTAAGAACATCATAGTCAATTTTTCCGATGCTGGCTTTTAAAGCGTCAAACAACTTATCTTTTAAATGGATGGTTTCAGTTGAAACATCGTATAACAAATATCCCTTTAAAGTTAATGGAAACAACAAGGTATGCACATTATCGAGCGATTTTCTGATAAAATTTGCAAAATCTTTTGCCGATAAAGTTCGGTCGTTATTAAAATATACGCTAAATTTTTTCAATAATACTAAAGGATGTTGTTCATCGTGATATTGAAGGGCTTCGAATTCTTCGCGTTTAAAATAATTAAACGATTCAAATATGGCCAGACTTCTTGAACCTCCTGGCGCATAGGTAAAATAAATAAATGGTTCATCAATTCGCCACAATAGTTGATCAAAGTTCATATCAATTTTGTGATATGAATTTAAGTATGGACTTCGGGCAGTGTAACGAATAGATTTTAATAACGAAAGTTCACGGTTTTGAACGGTATAATTAAATTGCAGGGCTGCATGGTGTATTGAATCTGTTTCAAGATAAATAGTGATGGATGCATCGGAACTTACCACTTTCTCGGGCCGAAAAATATACATTAAAGAGGTTGACCGTACCCTTAGCGTATCATTACGGAAAAATGTAAGCATAGCAGGCCACTCAACACTACCCTTACCTGCAAGCTTGGCACCAATCATGGCAAACCCGCCTCTGTAATCGACCCCTTTATAAAAATTACGAATGAAGAAAGATTTTTGATACGACTCAAACTGCGGATATTGTAATAAATTTAAATTTATAAAATATTCGACGTTATTCTCTAAAACCCCCAACATGGGTTTAGCAAAATATAACTTGTTAGTAAACCAAACCGAATCAATCCGATAACCTGTTTGTGAGAGATTTATACGATAATCAGTTAGTTTTGCATTCACCGTATCGCGATGAAAACCAGCTTTTTCCCATGTAACTAAACCATCACTACCTAACCAATTATTATTCAATAAATTATATTTTCCCGAAGTTTGAAATATAATAGAACTATCGCGATTGGCATAACATATTAAATTAACTTGTCGAAAAACTGCATAAAGCCCACTGTTAAAGCTCCGAAAAACAAAACTGGTGTCAGATGTTCGCCAGGTAATAGCCGGTGATTTATATAATAAATGCTGTAGAAGTAGTAATTTAGTATTTTGTATAACTTTTGTAAAATTACCAATAGTTATTCGTTGACCTGTATAATTATATATTCCATTTAACCACTCTTCAAAACTCGATGAAGGATGGTTGTATTGATAAAAATAGAGTATTGTTTGTATAAATTCAAAATAATCGGGAACAGGGCGAGCTTTACGCTCGACAAGATATTTTGATATTTCGATAATTATCTTTTTTTTGGGCATATCAATTTTCGACGAATCCCATAATATGATAAACTGCTGACATTCTTTTTCCAATACCTTTTTATCAGCTATAGCTTTGGCACAGAATTCTTTAACTTCTTTGGTGAATTTATCGGGATTGCCGGAAAACTGCACAAAAGTTTGTGAATCAAGTTTATAATAAATAAAAACCAACACAAGGAGAACCAATAGCATTGTTGCCTGCCATATTTTTCTAATTCTCAGATACTGCATCGCTGTATTTTATAAAAATTTCATACTAAAATGCTTCATACTTTTTGAAATAAACATGCCAGCCATTCATTTTTTTCTTTCGAATGAATAAGTTGCAGATTATGCTTCTGGCAAGTATTTACAATATCAACTAAATCATTTTTGTAAAAACCACTAATTAGCATTTTACCATCAGGATTAAGACGTTTCGAATATTTAGGAATATCGGCGAGCAGAACATTTCGATTAATGTTTGCTAAAATGATATCGAAAGCTTGATTGGGGATGATATCGGCGTCGCCCTGCAAAATATTTATTTGTGTAACATGGTTTTTTTGACAGTTCTCAATACAATTATCAATAGCCCATGGATCAATATCGATGGCCGTTACAAAATTTGCACCCAATTTGATGGCCAGAATTCCTAAAATACCAGTTCCACAGCCCATATCAAGTACCGTTTTACCAGACATTGGCATATCAAGCATTGTTTCAATCATTAACGATGTGGTTTCGTGATGGCCTGTACCAAACGACATTTTAGGTTCAATATGTATGATATAATCATAATTTGCTTCTATTTTATGAAATGGAGCTACAACAGCGACCCTATTAGCAATAAAAACTGGTTCGAAATTACTTTCCCATAAAGCATTCCAGTTTTGAGTTTCAATTTTCTTATATGCATAATTTATATCACAATTCACATTCAGCTTACTAATGATGTATTCAATATTTTTTAATCTCAACTTGCTCTCCTGGATATATGCATAAAAACCACGTGGATGTTCCATAAAACCTTCAAAACCTTGTTCTGATAGCAAGGCTATTAGCATATCAACCACTTCCGACTGGTTAGGTTCAACAACAAAATCAAACTCTAAATAATTCATAATTAGTATTTTAAAATATTAAGGCCTAAAAAAATTCATACTTAAAACTAAAATAAATTTTTATATTTTTTTGAAAAAAATTTAGATGTACCTTTGCAAGCCAAAAATAAAATTTCGATGGATAGAAATAGTGTTATAGGGTTAATTTTAATAGGAGCTATATTGGTAGTATTTTCTGTTTTAAATACTCCGAGCAAAGAAGAACTGGAACAGGCTCGACGTAGGGCTGATTCATTAGCTCTTATTCAACAACAGCAACAGGATAGCCAGATAAAAAAACAACAGATTGAACAACAAGTTGTTAATACCAAATCAAATATTGAAAAAGATAGTATTGATATACAACAACTGGGTGTTTTTGCCAGAGCAGCCAACGATAGCTTAAAAATACTTACTATTGAAAACGACTTAATTAAACTACAAATATCGAATCGCGGGGCACAGCCTTATTCGGTTGAACTTAAAAAATATAAAACCTACGATAAACGTCCGCTCATTCTTTTTCAGAACGATTCTACTGAATTAGGATTTCATTTTTACACCACTACAAATCGGTTAATTTCAACTTCGAATTTATTTTTCAAACCAGTTGAAAACGAAAACCATGTAATAGTAAATGATACCGATACAGCCAGATCAATTCGATTAAGATTATATGCAACTGAAACTAGTTATATTGAATATCAATACACTTTACGCCCTCATTCTTACAAAGTTGATTTCAAAGTTAATTTTATTAATCTCGATTCCATCATATCGCGTTCGAACAGCATCATTGACTTAAAATGGAAGTTATTATTACTGGCTCAAGAAAAAGATGTTGAAAAAGAAAATAGCTACACTTCAGTCTTTTACAAGTTTAATAAAGAAGATGTTGAGAAATTTGAATTATCAGGGAAAGATTTAGAAAAAACTGAAAACTTACGTAACAAAATAAAATGGGTTGCATATAAGCAACAATTTTTCTCAAATGTTCTAGTATCAAATAATTTATTTGAGAGTGCTTCGATTACAGTAAGGGCTATTCCGGACACATCGACACGTAAACTAAAATTAATGACTACTGAAGCCGGAATTGCGTTTAATCCTACATTGCCCAAAAATGAAATTTCGTTCTGGTTTTATTTTGGACCCAATCATTATCAGACATTACGAAAATTCCATGACGATCTGGAGGATCTTGTTCCGCTGGGTTCATCAATTGTAAAATGGATAAATCGATTTTTAATCATACCAGTTTTTAACTTTTTAAACCAATTTATATCGAACTACGGTATAATTATTTTATTACTAACTATATTCATTAAATTACTTATTTTCCCGCTCACATATAAATCATATTTATCGATGGCAAAAATGCGGGTTCTTAAACCGCAGATTGACGAAATAAACGAACGCATACCAGCCGATAAGCCAATGGAGCGCCAGCAAGCTGTTATGGCACTATACAAAAAAGTAGGAGTAAATCCACTGGGGGGATGTTTACCCATGCTACTGCAATTTCCAGTTCTTATTGCCATGTTTTACTTTTTCCCGTCTTCCATTGAATTACGTCAACAAGCATTTTTATGGGCAAAAGACCTTTCAAGCTACGATGCCATCATATCATGGAGTGCTCATATTCCATTCATTACAGAATATTTTGGCAATCATATTAGCTTGTTTAATGTGCTGATGACTATTACGACCATCATTACCATGAAAATGAACAACCAGACGAATGCATCGCAACAGCAAATTCCGGGAATGCAAACCATTATGTACCTGATGCCCATCATGTTTATGTTTGTATTAAACAAATTTTCAGCCGGGTTAACATATTATTATTTCCTTGCCAATGTAATTACAATCATTCAAAATGAAATTTTTAAGCGTTCCATTGATGAAGAAAAATTACTACATCAACTAAACGAAAACAAAAAGAAACCTGTTAAAAAATCGAGTTTTCAAGCACGATTGGAAGCTGCTGCTCGTAAAAAAGGATACAAAACTAAATAAATGTGCAAACTGGTAAGCTTTATTTAATTCCTACTTTTATCGGCGACGAAATTTTGGAGAAATCGTTTCCGGAGTTTAACAAACAAGTTATCCACTCGATTGAACATTTTATTGTAGAAGAAGAACGAACCTGTCGTCGCTTTATTAAAAAAGTTTGCCCTGAAAAAAAGATTGACACTATCCAATTCTATCTGCTTAATGAACATACAAACCCATTAAGCATACATAACATACTCAATCCTTGTTTAAGTGGAAAAGATATGGGATTAATGTCGGAAGCTGGCATCCCATGTATAGCTGATCCTGGACACGAAGTAGTTTTGCTTGCACATAATTCAGGAATAGAAATAATCCCGCTGGTAGGGCCATCATCCATTTTTCTGGCATTAATGGCCTCGGGGCTAAATGGTCAGAATTTTGCATTTGTTGGCTACCTGCCTATTGCAAAGAACGAGCGAATAAAAGCATTGCGAAACCTTGAACAACGATCGAAAGTTGAAAAGCAAACACAAATTTTTATAGAAGCGCCATATCGTAACCATCAGATTTTTGAAGATATTATAACAACCTGTCGAGAAACTACACTGGTATGCCTTGCTTATGATATTCAATTACCATCGCAATACATTCGAACTCAACCAGTAAAACAATGGAAAAAACAATTTCCCGAATTTCAAAAACATCCGGCTATATTTATATTGCAAGCAACATAAATAATGAAGCGTTTTAGATATTTTTTCTAAGCAAAACCAAATTTTTATAACTTTTTTTTTGAAAGATATATTTTTCTTAATGAAAAACAATTACATTTGCGACACTTAAAAAAATAAATATAAAATGGCAGACAACAAAAAAACTCAACAGGGCCAATCAAATGTTGAAAACGTAGGCCAGGCATTAACAACTATTGAACATTTTTTCGAAACGTATAAAAACATTATTACTTATGTACTCATTGGGATTGTAGTTATAGTAGGTGGTATATTTTTATACAAAAAAGCCTATATTGCACCCATGGAAAAAGAAGCACAAGAGCAAATGTTTGTAGCCGAACAATATTTTGAAAAAGACTCATTTAATTTAGCATTAAATGGTGATGGAAATAATTGGGGGTTCTTAAAAATAATTGACGAATACAACCTAACACCAACGGCTAATTTAGCTCATTACTATGCAGGAATTTGCTATCTCCGTTTAGGTCAATATGAACAAGCTATAGAACAATTAAAAAAATTTAGCAGCAGCGATAAACTAGTTAAACCCATTGCATTAGGGGCTATTGGTGACGCATACGCTGAACTTGGGAAACTCGACGACGCCATCAAATATTATTATAAAGCTGCTAAAACCAATAAAAATGATTTTACTTCGCCCATATATTTGATGAAAGCAGCATTACTTTGTGAAACCATGAATAATTACAAAGAAGCTCTGGAAATTTATCAAACTATTAAAATTAAATATCCTCGTTCGTCCGATGCAAGATTAATTGACAAATACATTTCTCGGGCTGAAGTTATTTTAAAATCGAAGTAACATAATAACAATAATATTTAAAACTACAATCATGAGACTAAAAAGGTTCATGCTTGTAGTTTTTTTTTAAAACATGTGAACTATGGCAACAATTCGCAAGCCTCAATTTAATCATATACCATCGGCAGTAGACATGACTTTTGGCATTGTAGTTTCAGAATGGAACTCCGAAATTACTGAAGTTCTGCTTGAAGGAGCATACAATACTTTGCTTTCAAAAGGAGCATTACCGACAAATATTATTATTAAACGAGTTCCTGGCAGTTTTGAACTCACCCTGGGGGCGCAACTACTTGCCGAATATACCGATGTAGAAGCTGTTATATGTCTTGGTTGTGTTATTCAGGGCGAAACACCGCATTTTCAATATGTTTGTCAGTCGGTTACCCATGGAATAACTGAGTTAAATTTACAATACAGCATTCCCTTTATTTTTGGTGTACTAACCACCAATACTTATGAACAAGCTAAAGAACGTGCAGGAGGAAAACTTGGAAACAAAGGCGAAGAAGCGGCTCTGGCTGCCATTAAAATGATTGCTTTATATCGAGACCTTGCAGGCGATGAAGATTAAGAGACCTCAGGAAATTGTTCTACTTCAATAAGTGCAAATGGTAAATTAATTATATCTTTAAAATCACTACCTAAATCAAACATTTCTTTATCATCAATAATATAATACCAATTTACCGTTATACTGAATCCTTTTTTATATACTTCTTTTAACAATTCAAAGACTGACATTAAAGCCCTATTGGTACTGCTATTGGAATATTCGAGCATAAGATTAACCTCTGTATGAGGCAAAGGATTCTTAGAATATTCAATTATCGATTTAAACAATGGTTCAAAAAACGAAGCACTATCTTCAGGAATTGAACGCCCTGAAATGACTAATACCCCATCTTCAAACTTAATAAAAGGAGTATGTGGCGTAGCTTCGATATATAAACCCATAAGATATTAATTTTGGTAAATATACAATTTTTTAAAATTTTATCCACAAAACAAATGTAAAAAATACCATTGTTTTGAGTATATATTGTACCAATATGATTAACCCGTATATGGAAATTTCAATTTTATCTATTAAAATTAACTACTTTGCTCGTTTTATAGCTAAATTTATCTAATACCCAAAAAACAATTAACATAAAAAACTTTAGTTGCCAATGTATTTTGCAATCGAATAAAATTTTATATCTTGCATAATATGACCATTTTTAAAAAAGATGACCGAAGAACTGCTCCAATATATCTGGGAATTTAAACTTTACAATAACACCAAATTTATTGCCTCAACCGGTGAAGAAATTGAAATCATTTCTCCTGGAAATCGAAATTCAAATGCAGGTCCCGATTTTTTTGACACACGTATATCCATAAACGGAACCACGTGGATTGGCAATTGCGAAGTACATATCCATTCGTCGGATTGGTTCAAACATCAACACCATTTAAATGTACAATACAATAATGTTATACTTCATGTTGTTTTAAAAAACGATTCAGAAACTTATACCTCAAAAGGACGTAAAGTACCAACCATAGTTTTAACTTATCCCGCATACGTTGAAAAAAATTATTATCAACTTATTAATAATCAGAATAATGTTATTGGCTGCGGTAAATTTTTAAATCGAATAGACAGAATTCATTTAACTACACAGTTTTCGAGGATAACCATTGAAAGATTAATGAAACGATATCAGGAAATAAAAGACAAGTTAAATCATTTTAAAAACGATTGGGAAACCGCATTTTATATAAGCCTCGCCCGCGCGTTCGGATTTCATGTAAATTCATTACCTTTTGAACAACTGGCCACAGGAACTGATTTACATATTTTACGACGACATAGCAACAGTTTGATGCAAATTGAAGCCATTTTATTTGGTCAGGCTGGTATGCTAAATCAAAGTTTTAAAGACGATTTTGCTAAATTATTGTACAAAGAATATTCTTTTCTTAAAAACAAATATAATCTTCAACCCTTAAATAGTTCTATCTGGAAAAATTCACGCATACGCCCAACCAATTTTCCTACCATACGTATTTCGCAATTTGCTAATTTATTATACAAAGAACCAAATTTATTTTCGAAAGTGATTAGCTACAGTTCTATAAAAGAAATTTCAACGGTTTTTGACGTTAGTGCATCCACATACTGGAACAATCATTTCTTATTTGATAAAAGAACCGACCGAAGTTTTACTAAAAAAATTTCGCCGGCAAGTATTCAATTAATTATTATTAACACCATTGTACCCTATGTATTTGCCTATGGGGTTGAAAAAAATAATGATGAATTAAAAGACAGGGCTATTCAATTATTAGAAGAATTACCTGCTGAAATTAACCATATAACCAAACAATGGGAAAAATTAGATGTTATTGCCCGAAATGCTTTTGAAAGTCAAGCATTAATCGAACAATTTACTTATTATTGCAACAGAAAACGATGCATAAATTGCAGCATTAGTCAAGAAATTTTCAAACTTAGTGATCAGGTATGAGATCGGCAAGGGTATTTAAAAAAATATATTTAGCCTTCGGTTTACTATTATTAATTATAGTGCTGGGTATAACTGGCTTTATGGTGATAGAAAACTACACATTTATTGAAGCGGTTTTCATGACCATAATAACCATTGCTACAGTAGGTTTCACCGAAGTGCATCCGCTTTCAAACACTGGCATGATATTTACTTCTTTTTTAATCATCATAAGTTTTGGTATATTTGCTTACGTAGTAACAGCATTTACCGAATTTGTAATAGAGGGAGTTTTTACCAATTATTTTACTCGAAGAAAAATGCAAAAAAAAATTGACAAACTTGAGAATCATGTCATTATTTGCGGCTATGGGCGTAATGGTAAACAAGCCCATCAAGAATTATTACATCATGGCATTCCAACAGTAGTGATAGAAAACGACGCCCAGAAGTTAGAAGACTTTCCAATAAATGACAATTCATATTACATAGAAGGAGATGCAAGTAATGATGAAATTCTCTTACAGGCAGGAATTGAACGTGCCAGAGCACTAATTGCAGCCCTACCTAATGATGCCGAAAATGTATTTCTGGTTTTAACCGCCCGTCAGTTAAATGCAAAAATTTCTATCATCAGCAAAGCATCGAACGAAAGTGCAGAAATTAAACTTCGCAGAGCAGGAGCAAATAATGTAATAATGCCAAACACTATAGGAGGCAGACGAATGGCTCGATTGGTTGCAAAACCCGATGTAGTTGAATTCATTGAATTACTTACAACACCTACAAAGAGCAATATTGTACTTGAAGAAGTGCCACTTGATACACTGACCGACTATTTTAATGGACGGACATTACGGGAACTTGAAAGCTTTAACGACACTGGTGCAAAAATTGTTGGAATTAAACAACAAAATAAATCGTTCATTATTAATCCTTTGCCCGAGACTATTTTGTCACCTCGTGACAAACTCTTTGCAATTGGTACCAGACGTCAAATTGAACAGTTACGCAACTTAATTTCCGATAGTTATATTAAAGGCTGAAGCAGTTAGTCTACAGTTCTAATATAAAAGTCATCAAAAACGATTGGTAAAATTTATTAGTATTTTTAATTGGCTTGTACATATATTTATCTAAAATTTTCATGCATCAATTTACTCGTCACCAAACTAAAGAATAGAAACTTACGGTTTTTTATGATTATTTCGATAAAAAACTTATTTTTGTTTGGCTAATTGTAATTTAATTTTCGCATAAAAAATATAATGGCACTAAACTAACTCAACAAATAATTTCGTTATAAACATTAAATAATATAATTATTAGAGTTAGCGTATTAAAAGAAAATGGGCAAAAACTAAATTCAATATATGTAAAACTATTTAACTAAAAAACAGCTAGATGAAAACAACTCGATGGATATCGACATGCATCATATTATTTATTAGCACATTAACGTTAGTTAGCCAGGGAAGTAAGCTAAAAAAAGCCAACGATAGTTTTTCAGCGGCCGAATGGTTAAAAGCCATAGAACAATATCGCGACGCTTATGAAGTTGTTGAGGATAAAGGCAAGAAAACTGAAATTATTTTTAAAATAGCAGAGTGTTATAGACATTTAAACGACCCGATTCATGCCGAACTATGGTATAAAAAAACCATTGATCGCGATTATCAAAACCCAATTATTTACTTATATTATGCCGATGCTTTGAAGGCACAAGCTAAATACAAAGAGGCAGAACCTATGTACAGAAAATATAAGGAGCTGGTGCCTGATGACCCACGGGGAGAGAATGGAATCCAATCATGCCAGATGGCTCAAAAATGGATTGATAATCCTAATGGGTATATAGTTGAGAATTTAAAAGATGTTAATTCACGTGCCAGTGATGTATGTCCAGTATATGGGCGTAACGACTACATGGTCATATATTTTGCTTCAAATCGGAAAGGTTCAAAAGGAACCATTAGAGAAGGAACTGGAGAATTACCCTATGATATTTATGTTTCAAAAATGGACAAGAAAGGACGATGGAGTAATCCAGAACCAGCTTCGGAGCAAATAAATACAGAATTTGAAGAAGGAACACCTTCCATTAACGACAATTTTACTGTTTTATACTATACCTCATGCAAACCGTCAAAAGGGAAAAAAGCCAGTTCACAGATATACATGGCACAGCTTTCAGGAGAAACTTTTTCAAAAGGGGAACCAGTTGATATAGTTGGTGACAGTATTGAAGTGCTTCACCCTGCAATCTCACCCGATGGAAATACACTCTATTTTGTGTCGGACATGCCTGGTGGTATTGGTGGATATGATATCTGGAAAGTAACAAAAACCTCTGACGAGAAATGGTCGAAACCTGAAAACTTAGGAAATCTGATAAATACACCGGGTAACGAACTTTTCCCATATATTCATAATGATGGAACTTTATATTTTTCATCGAATGGACACGTGGGACTGGGAGGCCTCGATATATTCAAAGCAAAACTGCAAGACGACGGAACCTGGAAAGTAGAAAACATGCGTTCGCCAATTAACAGCAACGCTGATGATTTTGGAATAGTTTTTCAATCGGTTGAAGAAAGAGGATTATTCACATCGAATCGGGGTGGTAATGACGACATTTATGCTTTTGTATTACCTCCCTTACGTTTTACAATTGCAGGTGTTGTTATTGACGATAGAACCGAAAAGCCCATTTCCCAGGCAACCATTAAAAGCATAGCTAGCGACGGAATAACCAACGAAATTAAATCAGATGCAAACGGAACTTTCTCATTTACACTTAAACCCAACACCGATTATGTATTTATTGCTCTAAAAGAAGGTTATTTAAATAATAAAGCACGAATTACAACCAAAGGTGAACAACAAAGTAAAGATTTTAAAACTACTATTAATTTAACACCTATTGATAGACCTATTGAAATTCCTGATATTGTGTATGATTTTGCAAGTGCAGCACTGCGTCCTGAATCGAAAACTGCGCTTGACAAGCTTGTAGAAACATTAAATGACAACCCTAATGTAACCATATTATTAATGGCAAATACTGATTACATTGGAAACGAAAAAGCCAACCTCGATCTTTCTCAACGTCGTGCCCAAAGTGTGGTTGATTATTTAATAGAAAAAGGAATTGCTCCAGACCGCTTAGTGGCTAAAGGAAATGGTGAATCAGAACCCAAGGTAGTTGACGAAAAAATTAATAAGCAGTATCCATTCTTACCGGTAGGCACAAAACTAACCGAATCATTTATCAAAACCTTAACACCCGATCAACAAGAATTTGCTAATCAAATTAACCGACGCACAGAATTTAAAGTTTTACGTACCGATTACGTACCACAACAAAAATAGAAATATTAGAAATGCTCTAATATACTATAAGTATTAAAGATTATACGCAAGCTTGCTTTTATCAGATGAACAAATATAATCGCTGCTAAAGGTGAGCTTGTGGAGTAATAAAATTGCTGAACAGAGTAATGCAAAAGAGAAGTATTTCTTATATCTGATTGATTTAAGATGGCAAAATACAGAGTATTCTCCGGTAACCATAGTAAATTATATTTTGTATATGCTTTAATATTTCTGTTAATAGGTATATTTCTAGAAGTTTTCTTTAATTCCCAGGCATATTATAGCATTTTGCACCGTCGTTTTCAGGAAAGATTTTTTAAGGTCGAAAACGAAATGGAGCTTAGAATTGATAATCTCATAAATGTCTTATCATCAAATCAATTTAACGCTCAGTCATATACAAAACTTAGAGAACTTAAAGATTTAGCCACAAAACAAAAAATATATATTTTTGTTTATCGCAACGACAGTTTAATTTTCTGGTCTGATAATAGAATACCTGAGGCTGAAATTTTACCACTCATTACTGATTATCAACAATTTTTACAACTATCGAATGGTTGGTTTTATTCAGTATCGCATAGTTTAAGAAACTTCAAAATAATAGGGTTGTTACTTATCAAAGATAATTACATAATTAAAAATCAATACATTCAAAATAATTTCAATCCTATATTCCAGCTACCGCAGAACATTGGTGTACGTTCGAATATTTTCAAAGAAAAATATATAATTAAAAACATACACGACGTAAATATTTTTTCTTTAGATTTTAATAAACCTATTCATTATAGGTTAATAGACATACTATTTATTTTTATGTTTTTTTGTCTCTCTATTATATTTTCTATTATTGGCTTTAATAAATTACTATCGAATATTGAAAACATAAAAACCAAAATTATACTTATACTGTTATTTAGTATAACCATCTGTATTATATATTTTATTTTTAGAGTTATTAATTTTCCGTCGATAGTATTTACGCTTCAAATTTTTAATAATCCGCTCACTCATATTTTTGGGACAAAAATAGCTGTTGCAGATTTGCTTTTTATTACATTAATAATCTATCTGGTTATTTATTTAATGTATATACAACTCGAGAAAATTAATGTCTTTCCAACCACAAAAAAACATGTACAACTAATTATTCAATACTTCTCAACCTTTGCTTCGTATTCGTATTTTATGATAATAAACTATATACTCGAGAAAATTTTATATAAAGTACCTATTCGATTTAACATAGTCGATATGTTTTCGAATGGAATGACCCCATTAATAATTTTATTATCAATTACTTTCTTATTCTCATCATTTCTTTTTATAGTAGATTTTATCTATCGAAATTTTTATAAAAACACTAGATTGTACCGTGTAGTTTTAATCTCGGCGGCAATTTATATTGTTAATTTAACTCTGTATTTAATTTTCAGTCACGAAATAGATTTTATACCACCATTCATTTTGCTTGTAACCATTATCATTATTGTTTATCTGCGTAATTATAAAAAATCAGATTATAAATACCGACATGTTTTTTTACTTTTAGTATTCTTTTCACTATACCTGGTTTTTACAATATATCGAATTGGCAACATAAAACTTGAGGACGTTGAGAAAGAAATAGCGGTAGGTCTTGCCGATGAGCGTGATAAACTTGCCGAATCGCTGTTTGAAAATATCAATCAAAAATTCATTTATGACTCTACTTTGTATCAAAATTGTATAAGTGAAAACATTGATTATCCTTGGATTTATAAGTATATTCGAAAAAAATACTTTACAGGCTACTGGGAACGATATGATTTACAATTAACCATTTGTCGTTCAAATGATTCAGTACTTATTCGTCCCGATAATCAATTACATCAATGTTTCACCTTTTTTGACTCTTTAATCCAAACAAGTATGATTAAAGTAGCTGAGAATTTTTACTTTTTTAAAAATCCATCAGGACGTATAAGTTATTTTACAGCTTATAACATACACGACAACAATAAGGTTACCCGACTGTTTATTCAACTCGATTCACGGTTAAACAACAATATACTGGGTTATCCTCAATTACTCATTAGTGATGACCAAAAATCCGACAACCGCATTAAAAATTATTCATACGCAAAATATCATAAAGAACGCATTGTATTTCAATCTGGTAATTACTTATATAATACCAGCACCACTAAATATCCTGTTTTTATAGGCCGTTTCCATCGCGAAAGCTTTGGAGGTTACGACCATTTGTTTTATCGCCCCAGTAAAGACACCCTTATTATCCTTAGTCGTCCTACTATGACATTAATCGACCTGATGGTCTCATTTTCATACTTAATTATCATAAACCTGCTTTTTTTTAACATTATGTTGTTGCTGGCCAATTATAAGCAATATAATTATAAAATTTTTCAGGGAGGATTTGGCACCCGAATACAGCTTACCATTATTTCTATTTTATTAATTTCATTGATATTTGTAGCAGGTATTACCATTTATTTTACTGTTGAACAATATAGTAAAAAATACTATGAATCGTTTGGTGAAAAGTTACAAAGTGTATACCTTGAATTATATAGTAACCTGTCAACTGAATCAAAGCTGACATATATCTGGCATTCGGACGAATACAGTAATTTAGAAAGTTTATTACGGCATCTTTCGAATCTTTTCGCCACTGATATTCATCTGTATAATACCGATGGCAGACTATTAGCAACGTCGCGTTCCGAAATTTTTGAAAAAGGTTTAATTGGCAATATTATTAATCCATATGCCTTTTATCAACTTTCGAAAAACAACAAAATTGAATTTGTTCAAAACGAAAGATTGGGAAAACAAAAATATTTTTCCATATATACACCTTTGGTAAATAAAGCTGGCAATATCATTGCCTACATAAATTTGCCATACTTTACACAACAAGATAAACTTTCCAATGAGATAACATCAATATTATTAGCTATTATAAACATATATTTAATCATTATAATAATTGCTATTAGCACAGCAGTGGTGATAGCCCGAAAACTTACCAGGCCACTTCAAATTATACAGGAAAGTATTGCGCAGATGCGATTGGGAAAAGGCAATGTAAAAATACGTTATAAAGGAAACGATGAAATTGCTAATCTAATACATGAATACAATAAAAAGGTAGAAGAATTAGAACATTCGGCTGAACTTTTATCAAAAACTGAACGCGAACTGGCCTGGCGAGAAATGGCCAAGCAAGTAGCTCACGAAATAAAGAATCCTTTAACTCCTATGAAACTTAGTATCCAACAGCTTCAACGTCGATTTGCAGAAAATAAACAAATTGACGAACAGTATATTACACGTATTACCCAAACATTAATAGAACAAATTGACAACTTATCGTCAATTGCTTCAGCATTTTCGCAGCTTGCACAAATGCCAAAACCTAAAAAAGAAAAAATTGAAATAAATTCAATTATTAAAACTACCTGCGACCTTTTTAAAACACACGGTATACATTTTCATTTAAACCTCGATAAACAACCTTGCTATATCATTGCCGATAAAGAACAACTGCAGAGAGTTTTTATTAATTTAATTACTAATGCCGTTCAGGCTGTAGAAACTAATGATGAAAAAATAATTCGAATAACTTCCAAACTAAATAACAAATTAATTATTGAAATAGAAGATAATGGTATTGGTGTAGATCCGGAAAAAGTGAATAAATTATTTCAGCCAAATTTTACTACCAAATCGTCGGGAAGTGGTTTAGGATTGGCTATAAGCAAAAGTATTATTGAATACATAGGAGGATCAATTAGTTATGAACCTGCTTTTCCAAAAGGTTCTCGCTTTATTATAAAATTACCAGCTGATCAGGCTTTATCTTAAAATTTAATTAGTTTTGTAAATCCAACCCGAAAAATTCAAATTATGTTACCCAAAAATGGTTTTGTAAAATCACACGGTTTGGGAAACGATTATATCGTTTTAGACCAATCGACTATTACTTTCCCTATTAATTCTGATACCATTCAGCGTATTTGTGATGTACATTACGGAATTGGTTCCGATGGAATACTTCTTTTAACCCAGCATACCAATAACAACATATTTAAACTTCGGATTTTTAACCCTGATGGCTCAGAAGCCGAAAAAAGCGGAAATGGTTTAAGAATTTTTGCCAAATTTTTATTTGATTACGGATACACCAATCAACAAACATTCTTAATCGAGACCATCGGTGGAATGGTAAATGCAACCATTGATAAAGTTTACCAAAAAAAAGCGCATTTAATTACTATTGACATAGGCAAGGCCAATTTTAAGTCGAAAGAAATTCCCGTTAACTGTCCACTCGATGAGTGTATGGATTACCATTTGCAAGTTGCAGATTATGATCTTAAAATTAATTGCGTTTCGGTTGGTAATCCGCATTGTGTAATATTAGTCGACCAACTTGATGAGACATGGGTTAAAACAATAGGACCTCATATTGAAAATCACCCATTATTTCCAAACCGAATTAATGTTCAATTTGTAAAACGAATAAGTACAAACGAAATTGAAATGTTAATCTGGGAACGTGGAGCTGGATATACATTGGCTTCTGGCAGTTCGTCGTGTGCAGCTGCTGCCGTAATGCATAAAAAGGGACTGGTAGGTAACGAAATTGCCGTTACTATGCCCGGTGGAAAGTTAATCATTACCATTGCTAACGATTGGAATCTTCGATTATGCGGAGAAGCCCGACAAATAGCCGAAGGAGTTTTAGCTGATGAATTGGTTGATGAATTAAAATCGTTATAGTATAATTGTCGTAGTATGAATAAAATATTACCCGATAAGTATATTTCGCGTGAAATCAAAATTGGAGATTTAAGTCTTGGTGGGCAAAATCCCATTCGTTTACAAAGCATGACAAATACACCAACACAAGATATTGAAGCAACGGTAAATCAGTGTATACGAATAATTGAAGCAGGTGCCGACCTTGTTAGAATTACTACTCCTACTACGATTGATGCCAACAACTTAGTAAACATAAAAAACGAACTCCGTAAAAAAGGGTACAAAACCCCTTTAGTGGCCGATGTACATTTTAATGCCGATGTAGCCGAAGTAGCTGCCGAAATTGTTGAGAAAGTAAGAATAAACCCCGGTAATTTTGCTGCCCGACGATGGCCTTCAGGTATCATTTCAGACGCTGATTATGCTGAAGAGCTTGAGAAGGTTCATGCCCGTCTTTTACGTCTTCTAGCTATATGTAAGAAAAATGGCACCGCTTTACGCATTGGTGTAAATCACGGTTCTCTAAGCGATCGAATAATGAGTCGTTATGGCGATACTCCTCAGGGTATGGTTGAGTCGGCTATGGAGTTTATTAGAATATGTGCTCAAGAAAACTTTCATAATTTAGTAATTTCGTTAAAAGCAAGTAATACTCGGGTAATGGTTCAAGCTTACCGTTTATTAGTATTTACCATGTTAAACGAAGGTTATAATTACCCTCTTCATTTGGGTGTTACTGAAGCTGGTGATGGCGAAGATGGACGAATACGATCGGCCATTGGAATTGGTTCGCTTCTAATCGATGGTATTGGCGATACCATTCGTGTTTCACTTACCGAAGAACCCGAACTGGAAATTCCAGTGGCTCGTCAATTGGTGAAACATTTCTCATGTTTAAAAAACAAATCACTTAACTTTCTTAAAAATGATATCAAAAATCCTTTTGAATACTCACGCCGTGAAACCATTGCCATATCCAATATAGGTAAAAACAATGTACCTATTGTTATTGCCGATTATGATACACAATTATTTAACAACAAGAATATTATAAAAGAACCCGATTACATTTACATCACCGATGCCTCTCAGCTGAAATCGGATTTGAATCCAAAATTCCAGTATATAATAAACCTGCACGATTGGTATCTGTATGCACGCGAATTACCCAACGTTTTTCCATTATATACTGCTGCGGAATTCGACTTTTACGAAATTAAGCATGACCAACTCAATTTTGTCATATTATCGACCGATGAATTCACCAATAATATTCGTGAAATGCTTGAAAAATACCCCGATAAGGTAGTGCTAATTATCGAAACATTTTCAAGAGAAGGTATAAACGAACAACGTAGTTTTTTTTATAAACTGCTAGAATCAGGATTTAGACACCCTGTAATTATAAATCGCAATTATTCCGAAGATGATACTAATTCACTGGCAATTAAAGCCGCATGCGATACAGGTATCATGCTTATCGATGGTTTTGGCGATGGTTTATGGCTTAGAAATGTAGGTAAAATTTCAGCCGATAATTTATTAAACATAGCCTTTAGTATTCTTCAATTTAGTAGAGTACGTAGTATTAAAACCGAATACATCTCGTGTCCATCATGTGGACGAACACTTTTTGACTTAATGACAACCACTGCCAGAGTAAAAGAAGCAACTTCTCATTTAAGTCATTTAAAAATTGCCATAATGGGCTGCATTGTAAATGGACCTGGCGAAATGGCCGATGCTGATTATGGTTATGTAGGCGCTGCACCTGGAAAGATAACTCTTTATAAAGGAAAACAGGTGATTAAAAAAAATATTCCAACCGACCAGGCTGTAAACGAACTGATAAATTTGATAAAAGAAAACGGTGACTGGATTGACCCACCTTTAAAATCTTAAAAATTGTAACTTTACACAACAAACAAAACATTAACTTTAATGTTAATTTCTGCAAGATGGCTTTCATATATTTAACACGGCGAGAAAGATTTAACGCAGCACACCGCATGTATAACCCTTCATTATCGGACGAAGAAAATTTGAAGGTTTACGGTAAATGCTCCAATCCTTTATGGCATGGACATAATTACGAATTATTCGTCACAATTAAAGGAGAAGTAAACAACGATATTGGATATTTAATAAACCTCAGTCAGCTGAGTGACGTCATAAAAAAGACTATCATCGATAAGGTTGATCATCGAAATTTAAATTTAGAAGTTGATTTTTTGCACGGAAAAATCATTTCGTCAGAAAATATGGTTATTGCCTTCTGGAACGAACTGGCACCAAAAATTAAAGCGCTAGGTGCTGAATTACATTGCATAAAACTAGTCGAAACCGAAAATAATTTTGTTGAATATTATGGAGAATAAAAAAGAAGAACCTATTCAGTTTAAGCCTGCAGGTATAATAAATGAAGATGAATACACCCGTATTGAGCAATTTAATGCCGAAAAAACGGTTCAACTTCAGGATATTTATACAAATCTGTTAAAGCTAATTGAACCTGAATGGAACAGAGAAGGGCTAAAAAATACCCCCTTACGAGTAGCTAAAGCCATACAATTTTTAACGCATGGCTACCACATCGACCCCAAAGCACTTTTACAATCGGCTACATTTCACGAAGACTATAAGCAAATGGTTATAGTAAAAGACATTGAACTATATTCTCTTTGCGAACATCATTTAATTCCATTTTTTGGGAAAGCCCATGTAGCATACATTCCAAACGGAAAAATTACAGGATTAAGTAAAATTGCCAGAGTTGTTGATGCCTTTGCCCGACGACTTCAGGTGCAGGAACGTTTAACCATGCAAATTCGTGATTGCATTCAAGAAAGTCTCGACCCTTTAGGAGTGGCTGTAGTCATTGAAGCACATCATTTGTGTATGATGATGCGAGGTATTCAAAAACAAAATTCAGTCACTACTACATCGGCATTTACAGGAGTATTTATGCGTGAAACTAAAACACGTGAAGAGTTTATTCATTTAATTGGTACACAATTGCATTAATAAGTCACCGACTTATGAAAATTGCATTTCTTGATACCGAAACCATGGGAAATGTAAATAACCTGAATCTTATATCTGATTTGGGCGAAACCATTTTTTACCCACTTACATCCACAACAGAAATATTAGAACGTATGGCAGATGTTGATATTGCCATTACTTGTAAAGTCATCATCGATAAAAAAGTCATTGACCATGCCCAACAACTAAAACTTATTTGTGCTGCTGCCACAGGAGTTAATCATATCGATGTGGATTATGCCACATCAAAAGGTATAGTAGTTAAAAATGTAGCCGATTACTCAACACATAGTGTAGCTCAGGCAACTTTTGCTTTGATATTGGCGTTACTTAACCAGACTTCTTTTTACGACAATTACGTAAAAAATGGATACTATTCCAAACATACCATGTTTACTTACATGGGAAAAAATATTTCGGAAATTAACAATAAAATTTTTGGCATTATAGGCATGGGTGCCATTGGAAAAAAGGTAGCACAAATTGCTGAAGCTTTTGGAGCAAAGGTTTGTTATTATTCAACTTCGGGTAAAAATACTAATCAGCCATATTCTTGCTTACCACTCGAAGAATTATTATCGACCGCCGACATTATTAGCATTCACGCCCCATTAAATGAAAATACACGAAATTTGATAAACAGTGATAAAATTAAATTAATGAAGCCTTCAGCTATATTAATTAATGCAGCTCGTGGCGGAATAGTCGATGAATATGCAGTAGCTAAAGCTATTGACAACCAATTAATTGCTGGTTATGGTTGCGATGTATTTTCGAAAGAACCCATAGAACAAGATAATCCATTGCTTTCAATCAAAAACTCCGATCGGGTTATTTTTTCCCCACACAATGCATGGACAAGTTACGAGGCACGTACCCGTTTGATTGAAGGTATAGCGCAAAATATCACCGAATTCTTAAACAAAAGTGTTTAACTAAAAACATATTAATATGTTTGAAATAACCGACATTAGTGGAACTGTAACATTGTGGAATGGCGTTCGAATGCCTTATTTTGGATTAGGCGTATATCAGGCAACCGATGGTAATGAAGTAATAAATGCCATTCACTGGGCTTTCGATGCTGGTTATCGATTAATCGATACGGCATCATTGTACGAGAATGAAGCCGGTGTTGGTGAAGCTGTGCGCAGTAGTAAATTACCACGTGAAGAAATATTTGTAACCACTAAAGTATGGAATTCTGATCAGGGATACGATAATACCATCAAGGCATTTAATAAAAGTTTAAAATTGCTGGGTCTGGAGTATGTCGACCTTTATTTAATTCATTGGCCGGTTAAAGATAAATATAAACAAACATGGAAAGCTCTTGAAACCTTGTACAAAGAGGGAAAAGTAAAAGCTATTGGTGTAAGTAATTTTTTAATCCATCATTTAAAAGACATTTTCGATATAGCTGAAATTAAGCCTATGGTTAATCAGGTCGAGTTCCATCCATGGGTAGTTGACCAACCTTTATTGGATTTTTGTCATCAGCAACAAATCCATTTTCAAGCATGGAGTCCCCTTATCCGTGGTGAAGTCTTTAATATACCATTACTTCAAGAAATTGGTAAAAAATATAACAAAAATGCTGCCCAAATTACATTGCGATGGAATTTGCAAAAAGGTGTTTTAACCATACCTAAATCGGTTCGACGCGATCGGATTATTTCAAATGCCCAAATTTTTGATTTCAACCTTACGGCCTCAGAAATTGCCCAAATCGATGCATTAAATAAAAATTATAGAATTGGTGCTCATCCCGATAATTTTGATTTTTAATAAGAATCAATGAGTCAAGTTTCCGACTTCAGAAATTTTATAATATATTGAGCAGCTGTTCTTTAATTTTTTCAAGTTCATCTTTCATCATCACAACTAATCGTTGAATATTCGCATCATTTGCCTTCGAGCCAAGCGTATTAATTTCACGACCTATTTCTTGAGTAATAAACCCCAGTTTTCTTCCGCTTGGCTCGGAGTCATTTAATGTATCAAAAAAATACTGGCAATGCGACCGCAACCTGACTTTTTCTTCGGTTATGTCAAGCTTTTCGAGATAGTATATCAACTCCTGCTCAAACCGATTATTATCAATACTATTTGATGGAATAGCCTCTTGTAATGCTGACTGTATGCGAACTTTAATTTTTTCAATACGATCTTTCTCAAACGGTTCAATTTGAGATAACAATTCCAATATTTGTTGCACACGTTTTCGAATGTCAAGAACCAGATTGGCTCCTTCCTGTTGACGAAACTGATCAAATTCTATCAATGCCTTTTCCAACGTTTGTTTAAGAACGCTCCACTCTTCGTCGGAAATTGTAACGATATCCGACGATAATGACTCGGGCAATCTCAGTATTGTAGCAAGTAGTCGGTCAGTAATAGGTAGCTGAAGCTTATTGGCAAGATTACTAATTTGTTCAAAATAATCATTCACCACATCGGTGTTGATTTTCAACGGACTCGATACCTGAGTTTGCTCAATTGATATGGAGCATTCAACTTTTCCTCTTTCAACAAACTGACTGATTATTTGACGAATCTCCAACTCTTTCTCTTTGTATAAATTCGGCAATCGAACATACAAATCGAGCTGTTTGCTATTTAACGACTTAATTTCAATTGTAATTGTTTTTAGTTCGTAATTTGCAGTGGCCTTACCATAGCCGGTCATCGACTTTACCATACATCATACTTTTACTATTTAGCAAACATACAAAAATTTTATTTAATCGACTTTTCACTTTCCAGTAATAAATTCAATATGTAAATATTAAATAAGAGTGCTTTCTGACAATTAATTTCCGGCAGTGTTTAAAGCAAAAATTGTAATAATTGAATAATTACACCCATAAAAGTTATACAAAAATAATTTTAGCTATTTTTGCGCCAATTTAACAGAATTCGAACCTATGGGATTACAGTGTGGAATAGTTGGTTTACCTAATGTAGGCAAATCTACTCTATTTAATTGCTTATCGAATGCAAAAGCGCAAGCTGCGAATTTTCCTTTTTGCACAATTGAACCAAATGTTGGAGTAATTACAGTTCCCGACGAACGTTTAATAAAACTTGCCGAAATAGATAAACCTCAGCGCGTGGTTCCTACCACAATTGAAATAGTCGATATAGCAGGGTTAGTTAAGGGAGCCAGTAAAGGCGAAGGGCTTGGCAATAAATTTTTGGCCAACATTCGGGAAGTTGATGCCATTATTCATGTATTACGTTGCTTCGACGATCCAAATGTAACCCATGTTGATGGTAGTGTAAATCCGGTTCGCGATAAAGAGATAATCGATGCTGAACTTCAATTGAAAGATTTAGAGACAATTGAAAACCGCATAAGCAAGGTTCAAAAACAGGCACAAGCTGGAGGCGACAAGCAAGCCAAACGTTTATATGAAATATTATTGCAATATCGTGAAGTTCTTATGCAAGGACGGTCGGCTCGTACTGTGGTTATCGATAATAAAGAAGACCAAAAATTGGTACACGATTTATTTTTATTAACCAATAAACCAGTATTATATGTATGCAATGTCGACGAAGCATCGGCAGTAAAAGGGAATGCATATGTTGAACAGGTTAAACAAAGTATAAAAGACGAAAACGCTTCGCTGCTGGTTATAGCCGCTAAAACGGAAGCAGAAATTGCTGAATTAGAAACCTACGAGGACCGAAAGTTATTTTTACAGGAACTTGGATTGGAAGAATCAGGAGTAAATCGGTTAATTAAAGAAGCATATAAATTATTAGGTCTGGAGACTTTTTTTACCACTGGCCCCGACGAAACCAGGGCATGGACCTATATTAAAGGAACCAAAGCTCCTCAAGCGGCCGGCATTATCCATTCCGATTTTGAACGTGGTTTTATTCGTGCCGAAGTCATCAAATATCACGATTACATTCAACTCGGATCTGAAGCTGCCTGTCGCGAAGCCGGAAAAATTGCAATAGAAGGTAAGGAATACGTAGTGCAGGATGGAGATATTATGCACTTCCGTTTTAATGTGTAACAACAAATAATTGTACGGTTACAAAGCTAAATTTTAACCCTCGAGACTGGAGTTATATCATGGCTGGCAAACTTACCTGCCAGATAACGATAATAACCAGCAATTGCAATCATTGCTGCATTGTCGGTGGTGTATTTTATTATGGGTAAATATAATTTCCAATTTTTCTGAGCAGCTAATCTGGTTAATTCGTTTCGCAAAGCTGAATTAGCAGCAACTCCGCCTGCTATGGCTACTTCCCGGATACCAGTCAATTCAACTGCTTTAACTAATTTTTCAGCAAGAATTTGAATAATAGTAAATTGCAATGATGCACACAAATCTGCTTTGTACTTTTCTATAAAATCAGTATCTTCTTTTACTTTTTTCTGCAAAAAATAAAGAAATGAAGTTTTTAACCCCGAAAAACTGAAATCAAGTTCATCAACCTGAGGCATACTGAATTTAAACACATCAGGTCTTCCTTGTTTAGCAAGATTATCAATAGATGGGCCACCCGGATAAGGCAAACCCATAATTTTTGCGCATTTATCAAATGCTTCGCCAGCCGCATCGTCAATGGTTTGGCCAATAATTTCCATTTCCAGAAAACTTTTTACCACTATCAGCTGGGTGTGGCCGCCTGAAACCAGTAAGCAAAGAAACGGAAATTTTGGCTCATCCACTTTTTCATCATTATTTTTGATAAAATGGGCAAGTACATGACCATGTAAATGATTTACCTCAATTAGCGGAATATTTAATGCCAGTGCCAACCCTTTAGCAAATGAGGTACCAACTAACAACGAACCCATTAAGCCAGGACCTCTGGTAAATGCAATACCACTAATTTCGCTTTTATCTATATTAGCCTGTTTAATAGCAGTGTCAACAACAGGAACAATGTTTTGCTGATGTGCCCTCGAAGCTAATTCGGGCACTACCCCACCATATGCCTCATGAACCTGCTGTGATGCAACTACATTCGACAATAATATCCCATCCTTTACAACAGATGCAGAGGTTTCATCGCACGACGACTCAATTCCTAGAATAATAACCGACATAATAAAAAATATTAGTCGTAAGAAGCTTCAACACCATTAATAAATTAAATCTTCTTTAACAAGTTTTTGCAAACATAATCAGAAAAATGTAAATAATTCAAATTAAATTAGCAAACGAAAATTAATTGATTAACGTTTATTTATATAAACATATAGAGTATAGATATTTGCAACAGTAGCTTTTCTCCATGACTAATATTGAAAAAAGAAATACAATTAAACGTATAACCATTATCTTTTATTTCTTATCGTTTTTATTATCTCTACCGTTCTTAAGTTATTTATTAATCAGCAATAGCTCAATACAAAACTATATAGGTACCCGTATAACAAACCATTTCTCAAATAGTTACGGAATTGTTATTTCAACCTCAAAAATATCCTTTGATCTTTTTCACCGCATTCAATTAAAGAACTTATATATCAGTGATTTATCAAAAGATACATTGCTTTTTACCCGAAACGCAACTATCGATTTGCAAAGCATTTTTCTGAAAAAGAAACAAATAAATTTCCGACTCATTCAACTCGACTCGCTTATTATGCATTTGAAAACCGATAGCAACAATCAATTCAATTTAGTTGCATTAATTAACAAAATATCGCAACAATCGGATAGTCTCAATAAGTCGAACTGGCAATTTAATATTAAAAATATAGCACTTGAAAATAGCAAGCTAAAACTTGAGTATTTTAATAAATCAAACACAATTGAAACATGGAATTTAAATGATTTAAAAATTCGAATCAAAAATTTTTATATTGAAAAAAATAAGTACGAATTTAAAATAAATAGATTCACATTTACCGAAAGTCGTGGATTTCATTTATCAAACCTGAGTGCACAAATTGAGCTTGAACAAAATAAGATTAATCTTTCTAACTTTAATATTTACACACCAACATCGAGTATTGAAATAAATAAAGTTAAACTTCAAACTGATTCGGTTAATATCTGGCAAAATGGTTTTAAAAATTTGACCTGCTACGCTAACATAAGTTTATCAAAAGTATCTACTACCGATATATCATATTTTATATCTACTCTTAAAGGAGAAAATCATGAAATTCGGTTTAAAGGTGAGATTAATGGCACAACTAATAATTTAAAATTGAAACAAATCTCAATTAATATTGATCATCGAAATACTTTTAAAGGTAATGTTCATTATACACATATTGCCAATTTAAAGTGGCCATACTTATATGTCGATGTAAAACAATTGACTTTATGGCACAAAGACATTGAAAGATTATTATCATCATACCCAATAACGAGCCAAATTAAATTACCAACCATCATTCAGAAATTTGAATATGTTACATACAAAGGAAATTATACTGGATTCTTCGATGACTTTGTAATGTATGGTCAGGTATCTTCTCCAATAGGTAACTTGAATATTGATGTTCTATTAAGGCCTATTTCAAAGAAAGATATCGAATTTAATGGTACAATTGAATCAATTAATTTTCAGTTAGGCAAATTAATTGATACAGAAAAAATAATTGGTCCAACCAATTTAAAATTATCAACTAATGGTACACTTAAAAATGGCAAACAATTAGAAGCATCAATTGATGTAAATATCATTCAAACAAGTATTAATGACTATATACTAAAAAACTTTTCCGCAAAAGGGAAAATTAATAAAAATATTTTTCAGGGAGCCACGAGTATTCAAGATCCGAATATAAATATCAATATGGAAGGGTTGTTTGATTTCTCAAATAAGTATCCCCAGTTTAATTTTAGTGCACAAATTAAAAATATTAACTTGTTGGCTCTTAATGTGTTTAAATCCGATAGCATTACTAATTTATCAGGTAACTTAGAAGCCAATTTTAAAGGAAATTCTATCGATGAGTTCGATGGAAAAATAAAAATTTCGAATATCTTCCTCTCAAATCACAAAAATAAATGCATCATTGATAAAATCAACATTGAATCATTAAACAATGAATATTTCAAACAAATCACTCTAACTTCCGACATAGCCGATATCCGCATCAATAATCCATATGGTCCTGGCTTATTATTAAAGCATATTGTACAACGTTTTGAAAATTATTTTTCCGTAAGTCATATGAATGATTTTCAACCGATATATTTACCAGACAATTTCAGCATTGAAGCAAATCTTAAAAAAATCAATCCTCTTGTTCAACTTTTTGAGCCTGATCTTTCTTTTTCTGATAGTACCATATTCAAATTTGTTTATAATGATAACGACACAAGTTTATTAACTAACATTTATACAAAATTTTTGAATTATAAACTATTCAAATGGCATGATTTGAAAATAAATTTTAAAGGCAACTCACATAAAGGAGAAATGAATATTATTGGTAATCAGCTACATATCGGCGAAAATATAGTTTTACAAAAGGTTAGCATACAAGCGGAGGCTACTAACGGACAAGCATTACTAAATTCTTCATGGCTCGATTCATTAAATCATATTAACAGAATAAACATAAAAAGCAATACAAAAGAGATACATAAAAATGAATTCGGTTATTTAACATTAGAAATAGACTCGTCAATTATTTATTTACTCAACCAACCATGGTACATCCATAAGTCAGATCTAGTATATGATAGCACTGGTTTAAATATTGTGCATTTTTTAGCTAATAACCGTACCAGCAGTTTACAAGTTAACGGAAAATACTCAACAAACAAAGATGACACGCTTTCAATCTTTTTGAAAAACTTTGACATGTCATTCATTAACTATCTATTGCAAACGCACATAGCTAAGTTCGATGGAAGTATAAATGCCAGAATTGATTTTTCGAATGCCAATCATAATCAAAAGATAGAATGTCTGGCCAATATCGATAATTTCAAAATTAACCAACAATTTATTGGTCAAACTCAACTGCTGGGCAACTGGAACCAGAATAAACAACAAGTCGAAATTGAATTAAATTCCAAAACAGAGAAAAATAAAACATTGCAAGCTAAGGGTTACTATATTCCAGAAAATAAAATAATATCCCTTGACTTTTTGCTTAATGAAATACCCCTTGCCATTTTACATCCAATTGTTGAACCAACGTTGACTTTTCAATCGGGATATGTTTCTGGTATTTTAAAATTAAATCATAAGCCTGGTAGACCAACTTTAAATGGAAAATTAGAAATCCAAAATGGCGACCTGGCCATTAATCTATTAAACACCCATTACAAGTTCAATAATCAGGTTAACATTTTAAATAACAGATTCATTTTTGAACCATTTGATTTAACCGATGAAAATCAACAATTTATATCATGCCAGGGAGAAATTACGAATACTTATCTAAAAAATTTTAGTGTAAACTTTGTAATGGAGGCAAAAAATAACTTAGTTTTTTATAAAAATGAACCTGAGAAGCTACCATTTTATGGAAAAGCATATGCTAGTGGTTCTATAAAGATTTACGGACCAACTGAACAAATTAAAATAGATATAACTCAAGCAAAAACTGAGAGAAATACGGAAATAATAATACCTCTTGATCAGAAACAATTATCGGAAGAAACAGATTTTATTCGCTTCAATAACGGTTCTGATGTAAATAGAAACAATAAAAATAATATTTACAAAGAGAATTATGTAGTAAATAATTCGAGGGTAATGCTTAATTTCGATTTAGATGTTACGCCTGATGCGGATTTGAGAATAATATTCAATCCAAAAATTGGTGACGCATTGCATGCTCAGGGACATGGAAACTTAAAGTTCGAAATTGATAACTCCGGCACTTTTTATTTACGAGGATTTTATAACATCGATGGTGGAGACTATACATTTACGATGCAAAACCTGATGAACAAGAAATTTATCCTACAAAATAACAGTACTATTACATTTACAGGTAACCCATCCGATGCTACGGTCGACATCTTAGCGGTGTATCATACCCGCGCGGCATTATACAATTTATTTGGCGACCCTTCCATTGAATTTAAAAAACGAATCCCTGTCGACTGCCAGCTATATATTACAGGCAAGCTGGTAAACCCGGATATTCGTCTTAGTATTGATTTGCCAAATGCAGCCGAGGAAACCAAAACACGAGTACGAAGTGTATTAAATTCGGATCAGGAAATGAGTCAACAATTTTTAGCACTTCTGGTTTTAAATAATTTTCTACCCACTACAACTAACAATTTTCAAACCAGGCTTGAAACAACTAATATTGGACGAGATGCAGCAACCACCACATCATTTGAACTACTAACCAGCCAGCTTAGCAGTTGGGTTTCACAACTGAGTAATGATTTTGACATTGGCGTAAGCTATCGTCCTGGAGATCAAATATATTCGAATGAAGATCTGGAAATTGCATTGTCTACCCAATTACTGAATAACCGAATGATCATTAATAGCAATATTGATATTATTGGTTCGCAAAATCAAACAGGTCAAACTAATACTTCAAGTACAAACCTGATTGGAGATATTAATATTGAATACCGTTTAACCGATAAACTCAGCTTTAAAGCATTTAACCGTTCAAATGATATTATATATTTTCAGGACGATATTTATACCCGCGGCGTTGGAATTCTTTATCGCGAAGAATTTTCATCACTTAAAGAACTAACCCGAAATTATTTCAAAAAGCAAACTATCTCAAAATCAGACACTTTAAAAAAATAATTTACCTTTAAATTTTACAAATCTATACCTACTTAACAACATTTAAATACCAACTCTGAATATTAAAAGAATTAATTTTAAAGGTCAAAAAATCAAATTTTATTTTAAACCATTAACCTATGAATAAGAGTAAAATAATTATTTTCAGTCTGATTGCTTTATTGGCCTGGCAATGCCAGACAAAAAAAGAAATTAAGTTGATTCAGAATGGTGCAGTTATATCTACAAATAAAGTGCACTTAAAAGTTCAATTTTACGATAATCAAATTGTTAGAATTCAAAAATGGCTACCACAAGGTACCGACAAAAAAAATAGTTTGGTTGTAGTTACTGATTCCTTACCGGTTATCGAGATTAAAAAAGAAGAACAGTCAAATTATCTAATTCTTTCAACAAATAAGCTATCAGTTAAAATAAATTATAAAACAGGCAATGTTGAATTTTATAACCCAGAAGATAAAAATGTAATTTTAAAAGAACAACAATATATTTTCAATCCTGTAGTTTATATCGACGATTCGGCCTATTCGGTTGAACAAAAATTTATATTAACCCCCGACGAAGGTGTTTATGGATTAGGTCAACACCAAATGGGCATAATGAATTATAGAGAAAAGAAAGTATTGTTAGCTCAGTCAAATACCGAAGCCAGCAATCCTTTTCTAATTTCGACCCGTAATTACGGAATCTTATGGGATAATTATTCACTTACCGAATACCGCGATAATGGAAAAAATGAAGCATCGTTCTGGTCGGATGTTGCTGATAACATTGATTATTATTTTGTATATGGCCATAACATGGATAGTGTAATAAAAGGATACCGAATATTAACAGGCCATGCACCACTATACGGAAAATGGGCATATGGATATTGGCAAAGTAAAGAACATTACGACAATCAACAAGAAATTACCTCTATTACCCGTAAATATCGACAACTTAAATATCCCATTGATAATATTATTCAAGACTGGGATTATTGGAATGGTGCTCCCAATTGGGGTAGCATGCAATTCGACAAAACACTTTTTCCTGAACCTGAAAAAATGATTGCAGAATTTCATAAAAATAATTTTCATTTTATGATATCTATCTGGCCAGCCATGGGTCCAAATACCGAAGTTTACAAAGAAATGGAATCGAAAGGTTATTTATACAAACCCATTGGTTGGGCTGGCTTTAAATATTACGATGCATATAATCCCGGAGCTAATGCATTATATTGGGAATATTTGAAAAAAGGCCTGGCCAGTAAAGGAATTGATGCATGGTGGATGGATTCAACCGAACCCGATGTAGTTAATGCTCTAACTAAAGAATCATCGAATTACGAACTCAAAAAAATGGGTAAAAATTATCTCGGCACATTTGCTCGTTACCTCAACACTTACTCCTTAGTGATGACTGAAAATATTTACAAAAATTGGCGGCGTGATTTTCCAGAAAAACGTTGCTATATATTAACCCGTTCAACATTTGCTGGTCAACAACGAAATGCTGCTACTACATGGAGTGGCGATATTGGTGCCAATTGGCAGGTATACCGTAACCAAATTTCGGCAGGTATTAATCATTCCATGTCGGGAATACCTTATTGGACATTCGATATTGGAGCCTTTGTTATAGGTGCATACGAAGGAGTATTTATGACTGGTGGCAAAAATCCGGCTTATCAAGAATTTTATACCCGAATGTTTCAATTTGGCGCATTTAGCCCAATTTTCCGTTCACATGGATCAGAAACCCCTAGAGAAATGTGGGAATTTGGCGAATTTACTCCTGTTCTGGTAAAATTTGCAAACCTACGTTATCGGCTCTTACCATATATTTATTCATTGGCCTGGAAAATAACAACTGAAGGGTATACATTGATGCGTGGATTACCTATGGACTTCGCTGCTGACAAAAATACCTACAACATAGACGATGAATATATGTTTGGCAATGCTTTTCTTGTTGCTCCAGTAACTGAATATATGTATTACACGCCACCTCAACCCAGTGTTAAAATTGGCCCCGAATATTTTAAAACCAACGATGGCAAACCAGGTTTGTTAGCCCATTATTATAAAGACGATAAATACAAAGTGCTTGGTAAAGAACAAATTGATAAAAACATTGACGTATTCTGGTATACAGGCCGTCCCGAGTATGTTACCGATTCCATGTTTTCCATTCGTTGGGAAGGTAAACTTCTACCTAAAGAAACCGGAAAATATCAGTTTCACATGAAAAGCTTCGATGCAAAACGAATTTACATTGATGGCAAACAGTTACCTATTGTTTACACCAGTGTTGAACAATATACAGATACGCTACATTTCGAAGCTGGGAAAGAATATCAAATTGTGGTTGAAACCGAAAACCGTTCAACTGGTGCAGCTCGCATGCAATTATTCTGGAAAACGCCTTCCATCTTTGCAAAAGAAAAGCAAGAAGCACGTCAAAAAATACGAACTTTATATCTACCACAAGCTACTGGCTGGTATAATTTCTGGACTGGCGAAAAAATGGAAGGAGGGAAAAATATTACTGTAGATGCTCCTATTGAAATTATGCCATTGTTCGTTAAAGCAGGGTCAATTATACCCATGGGACCATTTTTACAATATAGCACAGAAAAACCTGCCAATCCCATTGAACTAAGAATTTATCCAGGGAGCAATGGTGAATTTGTCTTATACGAGGATGAGAATGATAACTATAATTACGAAAAAGGAATTTATTCGACCATCAAATTTGCATGGAATGACAAAGATCGTACATTAATTATTGGTGAACGGAAAGGAGAATTTCCGGGAATGCTGAAAAAAAGAAATTTCCATATTGTAATTGTGAATAAAAACCATGGTATAGGGGTCGATCTAGAATCAAAACCTGATAAAATTGTAGAATATGCAGGAAAAGAATTAAAAATCAATTTTTAATAAAACCCAGACCAGCTAATTTATCCCAATTGTTGCGGATAGTTTACTTGTTAAACTATCCGTTTTTTCTTTAATATACTTTATTTTATGCCAAAAATTTTTTACGAATAACAAATGAAATATAGATATTATTTCAATGTATTAAATCTATAACCAACCATAATTTCGTGACTACCAAAGCTATATGCCCTAATTATAGACAAATTAATATCGAACGAATAACCTACATAAATTCTCTTATTGAAAATATGTCCTGCCATTATACCTATTGCATCAAGGGTTCGATAAGTTAAACCAAACCATGTAGTTTTTTGATACCAGGCCCTAACGCTTAAATCGGCCTGAAAAGGCACATTAAAACCATCGACAGCTTTAATTACAGTGCTATATTCAGTTGACCAACGTCGGTTATGAATCCAGTTATAAGCTCCGAGCAGATAATAATGCCTTACTAATTTACCGAATGCAGTCACATTGGGTTCATCAGGATTAACATTAAATTTATTATTAAACAAATTATCGACCGATAAACCTACCTGAAAAAGTCCAGAATATACTAATACACCAAGCATAGCATCGGGTTCAAACTCTGATTTCACTGCTTTAGGCGCAACAGGATCAGGAGCATACATTTTAATATTGGTTCCATCGTATTTAAATTGAAAGAAGCCCAATGCTGCAGCAAAAGATGCCCGAATATGGTCATTAATTGCTATATTATATGCATAAGCGCCTTTTAAACCCAACCTGCTGGTGGGTGAACTAATATCGCTATAAATAGTTACACCATAACCCATATCCTTACTTTTGGCACTAACAGGACCAAATACACTAAGCGTATTTGTTACTGGCGCATCTGGAAATCCAATCCACTGCAAACGTGACATTAAACGGGCTTGAAAATAATTGTAAGTACCAGCCACTGCGGGATTTAATATAAAAGGATTATGCAAGTACTGGGAGTACAAAGGTAATTGCTGGCTTTTACCCATTGTACAAATCAATATGATTAATCCTGTCAAATATATTTTTTTCATTATCATTTTTTTTACAAGGTTCATTTTTAAAATTATTGACAATTTTAAAACCTAAATTAACGAATTATAGCTACAGTACCTTTCTTGGTTTTTGCACCATTCATAGTAATTACATAATAATACGTACCAATCGGAAGATCTTTACCTTTACGTTTACCATTCCAAACTTTATCGGCATTATTATAACCGCGCGACTCGAATACTTTATCACCCCAACGGTTGAAAACCTGAACATAAATATCGGGATAAAATTCGGCATTAGGTATATACCAGAAATCATTTATACCATCGCCATTCGGAGTAAATGCGTCATCGGGGAAAATTTCGTCACTGGCAACAACAAGCACCGAAGCATGTTCGAAACAACCTTCTTCTGTAATGCCGGTAAAGTAATATGTGAGCGAATCGCCTTTAAAGTTAAGTACTAAAATTCTCGAAGTATCAGTATCGTATAATACATAACTGCGAGGAGTCCACATATATCGGACATAATTACCAGTACCCCCTATAACCGGCACAATTCGATATTCACCTTTAGAGGCAGTATCAATTGCAGGCAACCAAACTCCATTTGTTGGATGATAACTAATTACTACCGTATCGCTATTCTGACAGCGTCCCAGAGTAACATTTAATACATACTCTGTACGTTGAACTTCAAAGGCATTTGGAATATAGGCTTTGATAATAGGATTAGGTATATTGCCTCTATTATTCACTAAATTAATAGCAGGGCTCCAATTAAACAAAGCTCCATCGGCAACATCAAGTAACTTACCCGAATATGCTTTTCCCTGCAATATATACTCAACACCACGACATATGGTAGTATCACGGCCTGCATCCACAATTAACGGATTTGTTAAAGGCAGAGTAATGGTATCAATTCTACTACATTTATGTTCATTGTTCCAGATCGATATAATATATTGACCTCCATTTGCACTTAAATAAATAGTGTCGTTATCGGTTTTTGTAATGGTTGTATTCGACCCTATCCATTGATACATAAATGGATATGATGAATTAAGAACTTTTATTTCTATTGAACCCTGTTCAGTACAATTTTCGGGTCGTATAACCGTATCAATCTTCAAGGTATCATCAAGTTTTACGAGGAATGTTTTAATGGTATCGCATCCAATGTTATTCCAGATTCTGGCCTGATATACTCCTGCATTCAAATTATTTAGTACGGGAATTGGATCAACACCAGAAAGGAAAGTTAAAGTATCATTTTGATTATTCCATTTTAAATACAAAGGATATGCTGTTTGAGATACTTGGAGAGCAACAGCGCCGTAAGAATTACATTTTTCGTATGTAATGATAGAATCAATCTGGAAATATTCGCTCTGATTTATAACTATGGGTTTTGTTACAACGCAACCACTATCATCGACTAATGTAAACAGATATCTAGCTGCTCGTAACGTATCGGTTACAAGCGAATCAGCAAAGGTTGGTGGTAACATGGGGCCAGAACCTGAACCACCAGTTGCTTTTTTACCTGAACCAGAATCTTGAATTGACCACGAATATTGGAAAGGTTTGGCACCCTTTGAGAATGTAATAACTGTTTTACCGAGTTCTTTACAAGTTGCATGTCTACTTATCAGAAAATCAAAATCTATTGAATCAGCCGCTGCAACATTAACCAATGTATCAAACGTACAATAATCGCTGTCACGAACCAGTATCCTATAAGTCCTTGCCTCTATTCCAACTATAGTGTCAGTTAAAGCATACACACTATCTGTCGACTTAATAATTTCATCATTTTCGGGTTTTAACCATGAATAAGCAAATGGCATGAATCCATTCAACATGGTAACAGCCATACTTCCTTCGCTAGTAGGATTACTTACACTATAACATTTTGGCAATTCAAGAAATGCAATGGAGCCATGTAATGGATTATAGGCTTCGAGATTTATTATTGTATCGTTAGCAAAACAACTATTGGCATCAATTACACGAACAAAATATTTACCCACTGGAACATTTACTACTGAATCTTTTGTTCCGTTTACAGTTCCTTCTTTTATGATTGATAAATCTTCATTATTTAGCCAGGTAACAAAGAAAGGTGCTTTACCTTTCATAGTTATCACAATTTTACCAGTTGGTTTATTCGGACTACAATGTGATTTTACAGTATCAACAGCTACAATTAATGCCTCGGATTTTACAATGCTGTCGATATGTGTAAATTCACAACCTGCAGCATCGGTTACCACAAATTTATATATTCCAAGGGGTTGATCAATCAAGTTTAATTCACCCTTCGAAATGGTATCATTAGCAGGCAAGGTTAACCATGCGTAATCATATGGAGATGTACCACCATTTACTCGCATAAATATAGAACCAGTTGTTCCAATATTACATTCAGGATTCACATAATTATCGACTACAGCAAACAAAGCTGGTTGAGCTACTGTAATTAAAGTATCCTTGCGGAAGAATTTGCCTTCACTATCATACACATAAATATGATAAACGCCAGTGTTAGAAACGGCAAATACACTATCGCTTAATTGATTAACAAAGAACTGGCTTGAATCTGTTGTTACACTATATGTTACACTTCCATATGCATTCAACGGTGTGATATAAATTACCGCACCATTACATATACTGTCTCGAATAGTGAGATTAACATTTAATACAGTGTCGGCAGTTAATACAACTGTGTCATAGGCTGTGGCACAATGTGGATCGTCGGTTACTTCAATATAATATGTACCAGCAATCAAACCTGTAAATGTATTGTTGTATCCGTTGTTAATATCGACCGAACCCGTCGATGATCTAATTTTATAAATTAATTGTGGTAGTGTACCTGTTGCATAAACGGTAATTGTGCCGGTTGGTCCGCTTGTTGGATTGATTATGTGAACCGAATCAATTACTATTGTATCAAATGCAGGTTTCGGGTTCACTACTAAATGTAAACTATCGTAACAACCTTTTTGATCAATCAATTTAAAATCGTAGGTGCCAGGTACCAGATCCCTGCGATAAGAGCTACCTGCAACTATTGTAGTATCAGTTCCAATTTGAATAAATGTATAAAGAGGATGTCCTTTTGAAACATTAAATTCTACAAATCCTTCACCGTCACAGGTTTGATCCGAGAATGTCCATAAATTCATTAGTGAGTCAATGGATGAAACTGTAATTACTCTACTATCACTACAACCCGACTCATTCATAACAGTTAAAGAGTAAGTACCAGCACCCAATCCGGTAACATATGAACTATTAGGCAAACCATTATCCCATATATAACTTAAAGTTCCTTTACCTACAGCAGTAACCGAAATGGTACCGTTGGTAATACCTACATTACATGTAGAGGGAGTTGTGGTAACACTAAGAATCTTAACCGGACTGGCTGTTATAGAATCTTCTTTCTGAACTGAACAGTTATATGAATCGGTCACTACCAGAATATATTTTCCTTCAGGATAATTAATTAAATCTTCATTTGTGTCAATTACTACTGTGACATTATTTTTATTATACCATTTATAAGTATAAGGACCTGCTCCTCCACTTACATTTGAATAAATGCTGGATGTTCCACCCGATATACATGGTTGAATAATAGGATCGAACGTAATAACAATAGGAGTAACAACAGATGTAACAGTTACTGTATCACGGAAATGCTTGCCTTCTGAATCGACTACATGTATATAATAGGTTCCACTGTCGTTGACTTCTATATTTCCATCGTTAAATTGTATATAATAATCGCTGGTTATGGCATGAGTAGCTTCGTAAGTTATAAGACCAGGTGCAGCATTTAAAGGTTGAACATTAATAAATGCCTGTAGGAATGGTTGTATACACTTTATTGGATCAATACTTACATTGGCTAATAATACAGTATCCTGAGGTACAATTGCAATTTCAGTATCAAACGAACATACGTCATCCACACGAACATTGAAAGTATCGGCTGGTAAATTAGTAAATACATTATTATTACCATTATTAAATACGCCATGATGATATGAAGTTGCACTAAATGTATATATGCCTGAGCCTCCACTAACCAGTACTGTCATAGTTCCATTTCCTCCATTTGATGCAGGTGTAGTAATAATAGTATCGATAACCACAGCAGAAGCAGGATCAATATTTGCTACATACGATACTGTATCGTTGGCATCAGCAATATCGAGGGTATATGTACCCGGGGGCAACATGGTAAAGGTCATACTATCGGCAGCGGGTACAAAAGGTGAACCATTAAACGAGAACTGATAAGGCTTTTTACCACTAATTACTTTATAAGTAATAGTACCATCGTTAAGTCCTGCACAAGTTTCATTGGTCTTACTAAACTGCACATTAAGTGGTAGACCTGATGGTAAGTAAACTGTGTCATAAATGATACAGCCCACTAAATCCTTAACTGCAATTTGATAAATACTATCACCATACAGACCAGTAAATATTCCCGCATTTAATTGGAATGTGGCACCACTATCTATAGAAAATTGGTACGATGACATGCTTCCTACCCCTCCTGCTGCAGTAATACGTATTTCGCCATTAGGAGTAAGGTCGGTTTGAGGTATTACTGTTTTATTTGTAATGGTGAGTAAACTGGTAGCTTGTTCTAAAATATCAAATACAGGAGAATTAACCGAAGGTCCAGGTAAGGAATGTCGAACGTTAAATTGATAGGTTCCTGCCGAAAGGTTAGTGAATGTATATTCACGTAAATTGGTTACTACGGTTCCAATGGTAGTTGCACCTTTACGTAAACGAATAATAAAAGGTGCAGTTCCTGATTTTATCCGAATGGTAGCAGTACCACTATTGCTGCCATAGCAAGTAACATCGGTATGTGTAGGTGGATATAACTGAAGAATAGCATCATCGTATATTTCAATAGTTGTATCGGGGCCAGCACAATTCTTACTATCGGTAGTAACTACCCTATAAGTGCCAGGTGCTAAATCTGTAAATGTATTGGTTGAAGAGAATGGACCATTATCAAAAGAATATTGGTATCCTCCATTACCACCAGTACCATTCACAACTATACTTCCAGTCCCTGGAGTACCGTTATAATTGGTTATGACATAAGTAGCCCCAACAGGTGTTGGCTCTGTTACGTCAACAACTTTAGTATCGGTTCTTGACAATGCATCGGTTACTGTTACTGTATATGTTCCTGGCGAAACATTACTTAAATCGGGCACAGCCGGTACAATGGTTAATGTAAAAGGTGGTGTACCGCCTATGGTAGCCGTGTCAATCTTACCATCGGTACTTCCATAGCAACTCACCGGTGTAACATTTACTATTAATGTTAAAGCCAGCGTATCTTTTATTTCAAACTGCATTGAATCAATACAGTTGTTCTGATCACGAACATAAGCCATATAAGTTCCAACATCGAGGTTGGTAAATACATTTGAAGCTTGTGATGGTTGATTATCGTACCAGTATACCAAATTACCTGCCCCACTATTTGCCGGCGATACATGAACAGTAGCTGTTCCTTTAATAGGTTCATTCACTCTGGTAGTTGAAATACTATCTATTTTGAGTAAATTTGGTTCTGTTATTATTGCGTTATCATTATCCTGACAAAGCGAATCGTCTTGAACAACTATATTATAGGTTCCAGCAAATAAATTGTTAAATGTATTACTTGCTTGAAAACTTGTTCCGCCATTAATTGAATATAAAATAGTACCCGAGCCACCAGTAGCATTAATGGTGAGTGAACCAGTTGGTGTTCCTTTGCAACCCGAGACTGGAGTTGTATTTATTGATGTAATAGTGATAGCCGAAGCAGGTTGCAGTATGTTTACTGTTCCATAATGATACGTTCCACAAGCATCTTTTACATATACATCGTATGTACCAGCAGATAAGTTTGTAAAAATAGGACTTGCCTGATATTGCGAAGGTATATCACCGTTAATACTATATTGGAAAGGCGACTTACCATTTACAACTCCTATAGTAATTGAACCCGTTGTACCACCAAAACATTTCACATTTTGTTTCGACACGGTAATTGTAGGAGGAATAGAATTGATAATGGTAAGGGTAGTATCGTCAGTTGGGCACGATTTACTATCACTTACAGTAATCGTATATGTTCCAGCTGACAGATTGGTAAATGTACCATTGTTTTGAACTATTGAACCAGGATTCAGTGTATATGTTAAAGGAGCATTTCCACCAGTTGCTGTAACTACTATATTTCCGGTGCCTCCTGCACAAACACTATCTGCCATAGCACTAGTAATAGTTATAGGAGATGGTTCATTTACAGTTATAAGCGTTGAATTAATACATCCAACCGCATCTCTGATCTTAACATCATAAGTTCCGCCATCTAATCCGGTAAAATCAGTTGAACTACCATATGGCAGAGTATTAATTGTATATTGTAGAGGTGGTGTACCTCCCGATGGATTAATGATATGTATTTCACCCGACATGTCATCAGGGCAATCGAGGTCACGGGTAGTTATGTTGTCATAAACAATGGCAGGAGGAGAAGGAACGTTAACAATACTATCTTCGCTACAACCTTGATTATCTATTACAGTAATTGTGTGATTGCCAGGTGCTAAATTTGTAAAATTACGTGTACCATTGCTAATACCATCAACATAATATGTATATGGCCCTCCGTTTCCACCAGTAGAATTACCCAATCGTATCTGTCCATCGTTTGTATTATAGCATGTAGCAGGTACTATTGAATTTATAAAAATATTAATTTTTGGTGCAGAAGCAATGCTTATGGCATTGCCATTATTAGCATAACCCACGCAACCTGTATTTACATCACGTGCAAATCCATAATAATTTACACCCGAAGATATACTAAATGAAGCATTAGTACTCCACGGACCAGGAACTCCCATGGTTTGTGAA
>FQKF010074063.1_pt1 | contig 42930 bp, 43 predicted proteins | sample 1504521 | NCBI WGS metagenome assembly FQKF01 (sample SAMEA4475357, study PRJEB15587) | soil metagenome | biome: Soil; feature: Field | place: India | collected 2015-03-11 | depth 0 m
AAGATAAAATTTTTTTCAATGCAAACATACTAGAACGCATAGAGGCACAGAGAAAGAAAGACTACGTGTTCATGGTTATAAATAAATCTTAAAATTCTAAAAGGAACATCATTTGAAAAAACTGACTTGTCAAATATTGAAGAGCATCGTTTACTAGCATTAATTATTGAGGATCTTGGAAAATATCCTTTCTCATCCATTAATTAAATTCATAATCGTATTGGTAAAGAAATTCCTATTCGTAAAATTCGTTCTTGCATATATAAAGCCGTAAATCAAAGTAAGATTAAAAAACAAGGTGGAAAGCCTTACAGAAAGTATTTTCTTTGACAAAAATTAGGGGTAAAAAATATACTTTTTATTGTCAAGAAAATAAAAAACTTGTTACCTACTAAATTTTGAATAAATGGTATATGGTAAATATATTGATAGTTATGGCAAAAATACAATATCCACCCAATCTCTTAAATTATCTGCGCATTTAACAATAACATATTCCTTGCCAGAAATGGGTGCTTTAGTAGTGTATTAGTTCGTTGCTGATTAAAAGTATATACTCAAACCTACTAAAAAGTCAAGACCCGAACCATTGGGTTCTTTTAATTTGCGGTCAATAGGAACTACACCGCCTTCGCTGCTTGAAAATTTATAAGTTACGTTGTAATATTTTAATCCTAAAAATATTGATGAGGCTTCGCCTAACATAATATCCCAGATAAAATTTGCATGAAAACCCACCGCCGATTTGTATTTAAATGTGAAATTTCGACCGCCAGGTATCTGGCTTCCGTCAATCTTCATAGTTCCTCCAAAATATACTCCTGGTCCAGCTCCAATTCTCCAATTCATGGATTCATTTTTATCGGGTATTACCAGTGAAGGGGTAACTGTAAATACTCCCCTTGAGAACGTACCGCTACCGTTTTTTAAATTAATGGATAAACTACTGATTTGATAAAGCATTTCAAATGCCAGATCAAAATTTTTACTTATTCGGTTACCGTATTGTATACCAAAATTGAAACCGCCTCCAGTACTTAAAGTTACAGTTTCATTATCGGTAGTTTTAAATACTTCGAACGATTCAAAGCCTTTGCCACCTCCCATATGAAAACTGATACGGTTTTTGTATGTTTTGAACAGATCGCTGGTCGATAAAATTTGTTGCAAAGTTCCTTTCTCAATTTCTTCTTTTGCAAATGTTGGGTCAATTAAATCGAGTTGTGGACGTCCCGACCAAACTCCCATGTTAATGGCACACTTGATATAATATGTTTTTCCTGCTTCGGCATTTATTAACACATGAGGTTCGGTTTCCATTCGGGCACTTATATCATAACTTCCTGCAGGGACTTCCAAAACGTAATAGGTGTTATTTTTTAATTTAGCGGTTAACTGGCCATTTACATATAATTTTAAGCTAACAGCTGAGGCTACCATGTTGTAAGGCCTGTATAATACTATGGTTGCTTGTTTAGGCTGGGTGGTATCACTTTCTACCAGAGGCATTACTTCCTGAGCATCGGCTAAATTAAAAATTTGCAATACAAAAATGAAGTTTAGTATAAATTTCTTACACATAAGTCTAGGGTTTAAATGAATTAATTCGGAAATCGAAGATATAAAAATTATCAATTTTAGCAACATTGGGCACTGAAAAAAATGATAAGAGCTTTTATTATACTAGTAAAATAGCACTTTTTCAATATAATACTGTTTACTACAAAAATGGGATTTAACTAATGAACCTGTATGGCATTTTTTTAACTTATAATTTGCCTATGAGTGTGAAATACAAAACCAGTAATGATTTTTATTTTTTTAAGTTTTATTTTAATTTTGCCCAAATTTTTTATAAACAAAATATTTATGGCAACTACTGCAGATTTTAAGAATGGTTTATGCATTGAGTTTAATAACGACATTTATACCATTGTTCAGTTTCAGCATGTAAAACCTGGAAAAGGAGCTGCTTTTGTTCGTACTAAATTAAAAAGCCTTACTACCGGTAGGGTTATAGATAATACCTTCGATGCTGGAGAAAAAATTACACTTGCACGTGTTGAACGCCGTCCTTATTCATATCTGTATAACGATGAATACGGATACCATTTTATGCATAACGAAACCTTCGAACAAGTTTCAATTCCGAAGGAAATGGTTTATGGTGCCGATTTGTTAAAAGAAGGACAATATGTGGAGATAGTTTTTCATGCCGATACCGAAACCCCACTGAGTTGCGAACTTCCACCATTTGTGGTATTAGAAGTAACATATTCCGAACCAGGTGTAAAAGGCGATACAGCTTCATCAACCGCATTAAAGCCAGCTATTGTCGAAACAGGTGCGCGTATTAATGTTCCACTGTTTGTAAACGTGGGTGACAAGATAAAAATTGATACCCGTGATTATAGTTATGCCGAACGAGTAAAGGAATAGACACTTTTATATTTCTTTTGCTTTTACAACTGTTAAAACTTTATTTAAGGAAGACTTTTATTCCAAAGCTAAAGTTTAATATGTCGGTGGGCTTGAGGTATTTATTCTGTATGGCCGATATGATGGCATAATCAGCACTTCCCACTTCAGCAAAAAGATAAGGTTCGGTATTATTAATCAATGCTATGGTTTGTATGGCCGAACCCAGATAACAGTGGAAATGGATTGCATTCGGAAAATCGTAATAGCTTTTTGGAAAGTATTGAGGATATTGACTGTAGGTATTTGACGTAATGCTGTATGTTGTCATTAAGCCAGCATAACTGTATGTTTTTCGATTTAAAATATGATGCTTCGAAAATATAAATGAGGTTTTTAAGGCTATGGTCCAAACACTGTGACTTTCTTTCTTTTCAGGCAGATATCCATAATTAATATCGGCGGCTATTCTATTGAATTGCATTCCGGTACCAACCGAAATAATGCCAATATTCCCTGCATACTGGCTTTTTAAATAAAGGCTCGAATTAGTGTTATTCCCTGCTAATTGATATGAAATGAACAATAAAATGATTAATAATCGACTTTTTCCACCCAGCATTGCGTTTTGTATATTTTAACTTTTAAAAAGGTTCTATCTTCAATAGTTCCACTTATAGCAAATGGTATACCATTGTACTGACCTTTATCGAATCTATGTGTATGACCCATTAACATAAGAATTGGTTTGTAACTGTTTAACACCTCATCAAATCGGCTTTTGTTGTTGCTGTCTATAATCTGGTCGGACCATGGTGGTATGTGGGTTATTAATATACGTTTATAACAAGTATCAGAAAGCTGTGTTTTTAACCAGTTGAAATCAGGAATCTGATTATTATTTTCCCAAACTACATCATCAAAGCATATCAATTTATATTGATTTATCATAAAGCTGAAATTTGACAAACCAAACATTCGTAAGTAAATTTCTTTTCCATTCGATAAATAGTCATGGTTTCCAATAAGTGTAACATATGGTTTATTGCTTTTTGAAACAATTTTACTGAACCATTCATATTCTCTCGAAAGGCCTAAATTGGTTATATCGCCACCGATTATAATAAATCGAATCGAAGTATCCTTATTTAAATAGTTTATGGCATCGCGAAAGTTATCGTAAAAATTATGGGTATCGGAAATAAATGCAAAACATAGAGTATCTGAATTTGTACTATCAGTTTCAGCAAATAGTTGCTGAATATTCTGAATTTGTTGCGAATTCAAATTCCTAACTTTTGCATAAATATCGTAAGGGCTATATTCAAAATATTCGGAACAAGAAGTTAGATTTTGAATAAAAAATAACCATATGAATATGTACAAATTCTTTATCAGTCGCATTTGTCTGTTAACTTTTTCAAAAATACGAACAACAAAGTTAGCTGAACCTTAACACCAATAAAGCTTTTATCGGCAAATGTCGTTGCAATGTCGGTTAATTCAGGAATATAATTTTTAAGTTATCGTTATACATTTAAGATTCCTTTAATGCAGTATAAATGCAGTACACAAAATGTAACAATTTAGTAACTCTATTTTTTTAAATCCAATACACCCCCTTTATATTTGATTCAGCTTAAATGCATAAGTTAAATAGCTTGTGTTTACATGTTAAACTTTAAAATATAATAAGTTATGAAAGCAAAACTTTTGGTTTTATTGTCATTAGTATGGTTACCATTAATGTCGCAGGAAAATGACGACAACTCGGAATTAAAAGTATTGGGTATTTTTACTGATAATCCTATAATAACCCAGCGAGTTGAGATTGATGATACTAATTTTCATTTGTATCTATGGGAAAATACCTTGCGAGTGGTCTCAACTACTCCATATGAGGGCGAAAATGTTTTACCTTTTGCTTCTAATGGAAGCACAAGCTGGTTTGGCTTTGGTTTTTTTGCTACGAATGGTCTCGATTTAAATGACTTTGCTAATGGGTATTTACATGTAGCCATAAAAATTTCGAAAAATGCAACCAATGAGTTCTGGTTAGGTATTGGAGGTTCAAATAATACGGAAGGTAAAATTGAATTTAAGGCAGGGAATGACCCCTTCAATTTTAAACGCGATGGCAAATGGCATAAGCTGGTTATTCCTATGCGCGACTTAACCCGTAATGGATTGTTACTTGATTCATGTGGAAATTATTTTATGATGGGAGGGGGAGGAACCATTGCACTTTTAGCTATTGATGATATTTATTTTTCAACCGATTCTATTCCAGTTGAAAATCCATTATTGCCCGATGATGAGAATAATACCAATCCTAATACTTATCTATCGTTCAAAAGTTTAAATCCTGAAAATATTGTTTTTCCAACTGTTTCAAATGGATTGTATTATTTAAACTCATCAGTAAAAATAAATTCAATCCATGTGTATCAGCTAAATGGTCAACTGTTAAAAAATATTCGAACTCACAACAATCATTTAATTGATTTGACATCAATTGCATCAGGCATGTATATAATAGAATTCAGAACAAATACTGGTAAGTACTATCAAAAAATTATAAAAAAATAAAATTGTAAAGCTAATTAAGATTTTAGCCTTCTATTTTCTGGCAGGTTGTATATTGTGTAAAACAAATACAACCTGCTTTTTTTATTAAAAAAATAAAAAAAATAACTCTTTATGTTAAAAAGCCTCTTTCTACGTTATATATTTGTTAAAAATTTTTTAGGTGTTTTACCTGTTAAAATTTAAATACTTTAGAAAGAAAAAATCTTAACAAACTGATTCGATGAATTTCATAGAAGCGATTATTCTTGCCATTGTTGAGGGCATTACTGAATTTTTACCAATTTCGTCGACCGGGCACATGATTGTTACTTCTACCTTATTAGGCATAGCCCATCATGATTTTACCAAGTTATTTACAGTGGCAATACAATTGGGAGCCATTTTATCTGTTATTGTCATTTATTGGCGTCGGTTTTTTCAAACATTTAATTTTTATTTAAAACTATTGGTTGCATTTGTACCAGCCATGGTTTTTGGATTTTTATTTAGCGAACAAATCGATGCCTTGCTCGAAAATGCTTATGTTGTAGCTATTATGCTTATTCTTGGGGGAGTCTTCTTTTTATTTGTCGATAATATATTCAATCCTGATAAAGCCGTTAACGATGCTGAACCATCGTTTCGTGAGGCTTTTATTATTGGTATTTTTCAATGTATAGCCATGATACCCGGAATTTCCCGGTCAGCAGCTACTATCATTGGAGGTTTGTCTCAAAAACTAACGCGAAAATCGGCGGCTGAGTTTTCTTTTTTTCTAGCTGTTCCTACTATGTTTGCCGCTACTGTGAAAAAACTTTTCGATTTCTATCAGGGCGGAAATTTAATTTTAGATACTCAGCAGATTAAACTTTTGCTGGTTGGAAATTTGGTTGCATTTATTGTGGCTATTATTGCCATCAAATCATTTATTGCCTTTTTGACCCGACATGGTTTTAAACTTTTTGGTTATTACCGTATCATTGCCGGAATTATAATTCTGGTTCTATTAATGTTAGGTATTCAGTTCCATTTTTAATATTATGACGGCACAGGAAATCATTGAAGGAACTATCATATTAATTGACAAACCGTTACGATGGACATCATTCGACGTAGTAAATAAAGTACGTTCAATGATTCGAAAAACTTTGCAATTAAAAAAAATAAAAGTAGGTCATGCAGGTACTCTTGACCCGCTTGCTACCGGTCTTTTAATTATTTGTACAGGAAAGAAAACAAAAGAAATAGAAAAAATTCAGGCAGGTGATAAAGAATACATTGCTACTATTTCTTTTGGGTACACTACACCCTCGTACGATTTAGAAACGGCTTTTGATGCCACTTTCCCTTGCGAACATATTACCGAAGAACTAATTAAGCAGACACTTGAAAAGTTTAAAGGCGAGATTGATCAGGTGCCACCGTTATTTTCTGCAAAATCAATCGACGGACGTCGTGCATACAAAATTGCTCGAAAAGGACATTTTGCTGAACTCAAACCTCAAAAAGTTACTATCCATCATCTTGAAATAATTTCGTGGCAGCATCCCGATCTGGTATTAAAAATAAATTGTAGTAAAGGTACTTATATTCGATCTTTGGCACACGATTTGGGGAGAGCACTCCAGAGTGGTTCGTATTTAAAAGCCTTAAGACGTACTGCTTCAGGTAATTATCATGTAAAAAATGCAATTTCTATTGAAGATTTTCAACAACATTTATTAACTTTGCAACCTTTTAATTTTCAACAAAAAGAATTTTAAAATTTTGATTTTCAATAAGCTACGGGCATATTGTGCATAAAACATAAACTAATAAAAATTTATAAAAGATGAAGCTATCGAATTACAAATTTTCACTTCCTCCTGAATTAATAGCCAAATATCCTGTTGAAAACAGGGATGAATCAAGATTAATGGTAGTTCATCGCGACACACAGAAAATAGAACATCGGATATTTAAAGACATCATTGAGTATTTCGATGAATTTGATGTAATGGTATTTAATAATACCAAAGTTTTTCCTGCGAGGCTTTATGGAAATAAAGAAAAAACAGGTGCTGAAATTGAAGTATTTCTGCTTCGTGAGCTTAATCGTGAACAACGATTATGGGATGTATTGGTTGATCCAGCCCGAAAAATACGTATAGGAAATAAACTATATTTTGGTGAAGATGACATTTTGGTAGCCGAAGTAATTGATAATACTACATCGCGCGGTCGAACTTTGCGTTTTCTTTACGATGGTGATTATGATTCGTTTAAAGAAACTTTATATCGATTAGGAGAAACACCGCTTCCGAAATTTATTAAAAGGAAGGTAGAGCCCGAAGATCGTGAACGTTATCAAACTGTATTTGCACAACACGAAGGAGCTGTTGCTGCTCCTACTGCTGGTTTACATTTTAGCCGTGAACTGCTTAAACGGCTCGAAATTAAAGGTATTGAGTTTGCTTTTCTGACACTTCATGTAGGACTCGGAAATTTCAGAAATATTGATGTAGAAGACCTTACCAAACATAAAATGGATTCGGAACGGATGATAATTACCGACGAAGTAGTTAAAACCGTGAATGCTGCAAAAGAGCGTAAAAGCAAAGTTTGTGCAATTGGTATTTCTGTATTACGAGCACTCGAAAGTTCTGTTACCACCTCAAGTATGCTAAAACCATACGATGGTTGGACAAATAAATTTATTTTCCCTCCTTATGAAGTAAATGTGCCTAATGCTCTGGTAACTAATTTTCATTTACCACTTTCTTCGCTATTAATTATGACATCGGCTTTTTCGGGTTACGATTTATTAATGAATGCTTATAAAGTTGCTGTTAAAGAAAAATATCGGTTTGGTACTTATGGCGATGCCATGCTGATTTTATAAACTTTTATTGATTTACCTATCATGCAAGCTAAGCTTCTGCTCGATAAAATGGAAGTTAAAAATGGAATTCCCATTCAATACTTTTTATTATTACCGGGCAGCAGCTTACCTTTAAATGAATTTTTAGGCAAAATAATTAATATCGAATTTACAGGTAATTTATATTGCATCAAGTGTGGGAGAAAAAGCAGCAAATTATTCGGCCAAGGCTTTTGCTTTCCATGTTTTCAAACAGCTCCTGAAGCAGAGGAGTGTGTATTGCATCCCGAAATGTGTCGTGCCCATGAAGGCATTGCACGTGACATGGATTTTGCAAAACAACATTGTTTAATTGATCATTTCGTTTACCTGGCTTCTTCTGAACATGTCAAGGTTGGAGTTACACGTTATACCCAGATACCTACTCGCTGGATTGACCAGGGAGCCTCGTCGGCAACAATCATTGCCAAAACACCTAACCGTTATACAGCAGGACTCATTGAAGTATCATTAAAAAAAATCTTACCTGATAAAACCAATTGGCGTAGCATGCTCACTAATAGAGTAATGGAAAGTGTTAATTATGCTGAAACGATTGCCGAAATTCAAAAAATTTTACCTGACTACCTGAAACAATATTTAGTGCCAGAGCAACCCGTTGAAATTTTAAATTATCCAGTGCTGGAATATCCTCAAAAAGTAAATAGTATTGACTTGCTGAAACAACCTCAACTCAGTGGTAAATTAATCGGAATTAAAGGCCAATATTTATTATTTGAAAATGGCAATGTAATAAATATTCGTAAACATACCGGTTTTGAAATACAACTGGAAGTTAATGATTAAAAAATTACAAATACATTAAAACATTAGTTAAAACCAACGAGACGGCCGAACGAGAATATAGGAATTCAGTTCTTTTTTGTTCATCATTTAAACGAGGTATTTTATTTTTAAGTCGGTCCTGCCTTTCGTTTCGTATCTCGTTTAATCCCATATCAATCCATGCAGTAAGCACAGGATTTTGATTTTCTTCTTTTAGTTTTTCTAAAATATCTTCACTGTTTTTTAAAATGGCTTCATAAATTCGAAGGGTTTCGTCCGAATAACCATTTAAAGCATTTAATTTGTCGATAATTTGGTTTATTTCCACTTTACTCATATGCAAAAAATAAATAAATAGGTAAGTAATTGAAAAAAAGATTTTTATTTTAGCGTCAAATTTTTTGATTCAGACCAAATTTACATTGTATTTTTGAGAAATTAAAAACTTAAGTTATAAATGTTGAAGTATAAACGGATTTTATTGAAATTGAGCGGAGAAGCCTTAATGGGAAACCAGGGGCACGGTATCGATACTGTTAGATTAAAAGAGTATTGTGAACAAATCATGGAGTTATCGGCGTTGGGAACCGAGATAGGCATAGTGATTGGAGGAGGCAATATTTTCAGGGGCCTAAAAGGAGTTGATAAGGGTTTCGACAGAGTAAAAGGCGATACCATGGGAATGTTAGCTACAGTCATAAATGGCATAGCTATTGAGTCAATGATTGAGAATTTGGGCGGCAAGGCTCAGGTATTTACTGCTGTTGAAATGGGTCCCATTGGCATACGATTTTCGAAAAAAAAGGCTGTTGAATTACTTAAGCAGGGTTATATTACCATATTTACAGGAGGAACCGGAAATCCATTTTTTACAACCGATACTGCTGCAGTGCTTCGCGCTGTTGAAATTGAAGCCGACGTAATGTTAAAGGGAACACGTGTGGACGGAGTTTATAACAGCGATCCTGAGAAAAACCCTGATGCTATTCGATTTGATGAGCTTACATACGATCAGGCACTTTCTCAGCAGCTACAGGTAATGGATCTAACAGCTTTTGCCCTTTGCAAGGATAATCAGTTGCCCGTGATTGTTTTCGATATGAATAAATACGGAAATTTAAAAAAACTGATATTAGGCGAAAAAATTGGTACAATTATTAAAAGTTAAGCAAATTTTATAATAACTTTATATAATTAAACAAAAGTACTATGAACGAAGAAATTAAACTTTATATGGATGATGCCAAAGAAAGAATGAACAAAGCTCTGGTGCATCTTGAAAACGAATTAGTGAAGATTAGGGCAGGCAAAGCTAGTCCTGCTATGTTACATGGCGTTATGGTTGAATATTATGGTTCTAAAGTTCCTCTTCAACAGGTGGCTAACATTAATACTTCCGATGCTCGTTCAATTGTTATTCAGCCATGGGAGAAGAAAATGATTGATGTAATTGAAAAAGCTATATTTGCTGCTAATTTAGGCTTAACTCCTGTAAATAATGGCGATGTGATTCGTATTAATATTCCACCGCTTACCGAAGAACGACGAATAGCCCTTGTTAAACAAGTAAAGCACGAAGGAGAAATTGCAAAAGTAAGTATCCGTAATATCCGGCGTGAAACCATAGAAGAAATTAAAAAATTACAAAAACAGGGAGTTGCTGAAGATGAAGTAAAGCAGGCCGAAGAGGATATGCAAAAACTAACAGACAGTTTTTCAAAAAAAGTAGATGAAATACTGCATCATAAAGAACAAGAAATACTGGCGGTTTAACCTGAAATAACATGGAATTTCCCGATTTTAGTAAACATACAATACTCATTGTTGAAGACGACCCGGTAAGTACTTTGTTTTTAAAGGATGTACTCGAAGATACGGGTGCTTCAGTATTGGATGTGACTAATGCTTCGGATGCTATTTTTGCCGTCCACCAGAACCCCGAAATTGAAGTGGTACTTATGGATATACAGTTGCCTGATATGAGTGGATGGCAAGCTACCCGTATTATTAAAAAGGTTAAAAAAAATATGGCAATTATTATACAATCGGCATATGCATTCGAATCATATGTGAAAAAGAGTTTTGAATCGGGTTGCGATTTTTTTATTGCCAAACCTATCGATACCAATTTATTATTCGATTACATTAAACAATCTATTGACAAGTATCAAATGAAATCAAAATGAATTAAACAAATAAGGTTTATCATTGTTTCAATATTATTAATTATTAAACATTTAACAAAAATTTTCGTATAATAAAAAGCTATCTGAATGGAATTTTGAAATTTCTCTTCATAGAAAGTTTGGTAGTGTTGGTGGTTTTTGTTTAACATTCAATATTTAAATCCTATGTTTCGTAAATTAGCTCTTAAATTAATCATGTTGTTGTTCGTTTCAACCTTATTTTATGAGGTTAACGGACAGCAGGACCCAAATAGCTTATCGTTCGATGGTACTGATGATTATGTGAATTTGGGGAACAGTTCACTTTTGAGACCAACCGACGAATTATTTATTGAAGCATGGGTTTATTTAAACAACTGGAACGCAACTACCACACAATATATTATTTCAAATGCCGATACGGCTGGTTATTATTTTAAAGTCGAAAATGGTAGCCTGATTGCTGGAGTATACCGTAATGGTTCCTTTGGAGAAGCAATTGCCGATGTTTCGTCTCTAACCGGATGGCATCATGTAGCCATGTATTTCGACGGCGAATTTATTAATTTATATGTCGATGCTAGTATGCAAAATTATGATGATGCTGGCGGTTATTTTCCGATTGAATACAATACTAATAATAATACTGTAATTGGTGCCAATTACGATGGTAATAGTGGTTTTTTAAATGGCCAAATTGATGAATTAAAAATATGGAGTGTTTCCCGTTCTATATCAGCTGCCACAATGAATATTGAGACAAATCCTTCGACATCTGGTTTAGTGGCATATTATAGATTTAATCAGGGAATAGCAGGCGGTGATAATACCGCAATAACCACTGTTACTGATTTGTCTGTAAATGCCCTGCATGGAACACTCGTCAATTTTGGCTTAAACGGATCAAGTTCAAATTTTGTTGCCGGAAAAGCATTGCGACCCATTAATCAGGCTAGCATGGTTAGCCCTACCGATAATCAGAGTAACCAGATTACTTTTTCGTGGACAAGACCGGGTACAAATAAAGGAGGAAACGGAATTAAAGTTTTTATGAAAGCCAATGCCACCAGTGGGTCAGCTACTCCAATTGATGGAACCAACTATACGGCTAATTCAGTGTTTGGCAGTGGACAGCAAATTGGTACTTCAGGCTGGTATTGTGTATACGATGGTACAGGTACCAGTGCTACAGTTACTGGTTTAAATGCTGGAACAGCATATCGAATTCATGTGTTTGAATATCAGCTTGTTGTAGGGCAGCCCATTCGTTACTGTACCAGTACTGCAACCAGTAATCCACTAACTACATATACTCTGTTTCCAGCACCTACTACTCAAGCCAGTAATTTAGTTTTTAGTAATATAACTACCAGTTCAATGCAAATTAACTGGACAAGAGGTAATGGATCGAATTGTATTGTATTTGTTAAACAAACTAACACGGGAGAGCCTACACCTGTTGACAGAACTACTTACTCAGCCAGTTCGGTATTTGGAAGTGGTTCACAAATTGGTACAACGGGTTGGTATTGTGTGTATAAAGGTACAGGAACAAGTGTTACTGTAACTGGTTTAAACGCTGGACAAACGTATCGGGTTATGGTACTTGAATACAATGGACCTGTTGGATTTGAGTCGTATCAAACTTCTACTTCCACTGGCAATCCAGCTAATCAAATGACACAATTTAGTGCTCCTACTATCCAGGCTTCACAAATAATTATTACAGACCTCTCCACCAGTGGTGCATCGGTTTATTTAACCCGTGGTAATGGTAATAAAGTTGCTATTTTTATGGCACAAGCCACTTCGGGCACTGCTCAACCAGTCGATAATACTACTTACACAGCTAACAGCAGTTTTGGTGATGGTGATCAAATTGGTTCCACTGGCTGGTATTGTGTATATAATGGTACTGACAATTACGTGTATGTAAGTAACCTTCAGGTAGCAACCACCTATAGAGTTATGGCTTGCGAATATAACGGTAATGTAGGCGAAGAGGTTTATAATACAAGTACAGCTACCGATAACCCTGTTAATTTTGAGACTGAGTCGAATCCTCCAACTACACAGGCCACCGATGTTTCGTTTTCGAGTATTACATCAAATAGTGCTACAGCCTCATGGACAAGAGGCGATGGCCAGTATTGTGCAGCATTCATTTATTTAGGAACAACCGGCAGCGCCAGTCCTTTGGAAAATTCTACCTATGCTGCCAATGCCGCATATGGGTTAGGAACGCAAATTGGTAGCTCAGGTTGGTACTGTGTTTATAATGGTACCGGAAATACAGTTAATTTAACAGGTTTGAGCTCTAATAAAACATATCGCTTGTCAGTTATTGAGTATAACGGAAGTCCGGGTCATGAAAAGTACCTGAACCTTACTGCTTCAAACAACCCCTCAAATTTCACCACATTATCAAGCGGCCCTACTGTTCAGGCTAGCAATATTACATTTCCTGCTGTAGGTTCCGATACCATCCGTATTTCCTGGACAAGAGGTAATGGTGCTAATTGTATAGTCTTTGCTAAAATTGGCAATAGTGGTACAGCCTTACCGGTTGATGGAACTACTTATACTGCTAACGAAATATTCCAAAATGGTACTCAAATTGGCTCAACGGGTTGGTATTGTATCTATAAAGGTACTGGAAATACCGTTACCATGCGTGGGTTAATTCCTAATACATCGTATCAGGTAATGGTATGCGAATTTAATGGATCTGCGGGAAGTGAGCAATACAATAGCAATACTGCCTCTAATAATCCCCGCTACCAGCTAACTGATTTTGCCACTCCTACGGCTCAAGCAAGCAATGTCAGTTTTTCGAACGTAACTAATAGTTCTTTTACAGTATCATGGACAAATGGAAATGGTTCCACACGCGCAGTGTTTATTAAAGCAGGAACCGATGGTACAGCATCACCAGTAAACGGTACTACTTATACACCCAATACCCAATTTGGAAGTGGCACACAAATTGGAACTACCGGATGGTATTGCATTTACAATGGTACAGGTAACTCTGTAAATGTAACTGGCTTAACTACTTTAACTACTTATAGAGTAATGGTTTGTGAATACAATGGTACAGCTGGAAAACAAAAATATAATATTAATACAAGTAGCAATAACCCGGCTAATCAAACCACCACAGCTCCGAGTTCAATTACTCAAGCCTCGAATATTAGCTATAGTAGTGTTACCAACAATTCTTTTACCGTTTCATGGACACGTGGTAATGGATCGGCTTGTGCTGTTTTTGTAAGAAATGCTTATAGTGGCACAGCAATTCCATTAGATAATACTACATACACCGCAAGTTCAACTTTTGGAGCTGGTGACCAGATAGGAACTAGTGGTTGGTATTGTGTATATAATGGAACTGGTAATTCAGTAACTGTTACAGGTTTGTCGTCGGCATCGATTTACAATGTAATGGTTTGTGAGTATGTCGGTTCGTCGGGTTCAGAAACTTATGCTACTAACACAGCAACAAATAATCCACGCAGTCAACTTACTACTCCTTATACTACATGGAGTGGAACTTCATGGTCGAATGGCTCCCCCGATGCTAATACTGCTGCGGTAATAGCAGGTAATTTTTCCGAAGCAACCAATGTTGTGTGTAAAACTTTAATTATTAATTCGAATATTACAATGCTGGTACAACCAGGCAATACACTTACTGTTTATACTGATTTAGTAAATAATGGAACTCTACGACTGGTTTCACCGAATAATATGAATGCTGCAGGTTCATTGATTACCTATGGTAATATAACCAATAATAAAACGATGATTGCCGAACGTTATATTACCCAGGGAACACTTGACCCCTCCAATTATGAATGGCATTTTACAGGTAGCCCTGTGGGTGAGTTTCAGGTTCAAACTGTATTTTTAGGTGATTATGTTTATGAATACAATGAGAGCAGTAATACATGGGTATCGTTAAAGACTCAGGATTTAATTAGAAACGGTAAAGGTTATATGGTTAAAACGTTAAAAACAGGTGGTAAAGTCATAACCTACCGTGGAACTTTCAACACAGGAAGTATTAGTTATAATTTAACCAATACCTTTAGTTCTGCCGATTATGGTTATAATCTGGTAACCAATCCTTACCCATCGGCAATTGATTGGAATGCTTCTTCAGGATGGACTAAGACAAATATTTCGAATACCATCTGGATTTGGAACTCATCAACCAGTAATTATGCTACTTGGAATGGTTTTGTAGGTGTAAATGGAGGAAGCAGATATATTCCCGCATGTCAAGCATTTATGGTAAAAGTAAACGATGGTGTTTCAAGCGGAACATTAGCTATGAATAATAATGTGAGAGTTCATAGTAGCCAATCAAGTATGCGTTATCAATCTGATAATATACAATTAATAAGGTTAGTAGCCGAAAACAACGAAGGATATAATGACGAAACGGTTGTATTTAATGGAATGCCTAATTTAACTGCCAACAAATTATTTAGCCCAAACCCCAATGTGCCTCAGATTTATTCTAATTATAAAGGAAGAGATGCCTCAATTCTGGCAGTAGATAAAATGTATGACAAATTAAGCATACCAATTGCATATCGTTTAGCTGAAAATTCTTCTGGTGAAAATCAAATTACAGTAAACGAATTAACATTCGATACATCTGAATTTAAATTATTTTTAGTTGATAAAGTTACCAACGATACTGTACCTGTCATTGACCAGATGAAATATACTTTCTATTCAATGAATAACGAATCTACTCGTTGGTTTGAACTGGTCTTTTATCGTAAAAATGCAAGTTCTACAATTGTAAACCAAATTGATAACTCACAAAAAATTCGAGTTTGGTCATTTTCTAACAAAGTTTTTGTAGATTTGCCATTTAATAAACATATAACCGTTGGAATTTATAATATGCTTGGTGAGAAGATTCTACACAAATCAATAAATCGAGCGGGTATAACTACAATAGAGCTTATTAAAGGTGGCATATATATTGTGAAAATTGATGGAGAAGAACAATTGGTAAAGAAGATATTTATACAGAAATAAAGAATGATATATAGGTTAAAAATATTGTATATTAAGTTTTCTTTAGTTTTTGCCCTTATTAACCTGTTAAACACTGATGCATATAGTCAGGGGGCAGGTGGACCAGCGGCATTGCCTAATGCTTTTGCTGGAGACCCGACACCACCACCTGGCGGGGGAGGAGGAGGGCAACCCATTAATGAGGTACCTCTCGATACGGATGCACTGATATTTTTAATTGTTGCAGGTGTTGCCTATGTTTTTTATCATAAACGAAAGAAAAAAATTCAGGAACAAGCTGAGCTATCAAATTAATCTGTTGTAATTTAAAATTAAATTATGAATGATTACGACGATGATAGCAAATTAAAATTGTTGTTTGCAAATTCAATTGTTGCGTTTATACTGGCATTTTTTATTATTTATATCCCTTCGCAGTTTATAGTACATTGGGTTGCTCATTTTTTTAATATTCCTACTCAATTTGAACGTTTCAAATTGATTTTTCCCATTCTTAACCACTCATATTTGTGGACACAATATTCAGTTGTTTCTATTTATGCTACTACCCCTGTGTTTGCGTTTTTAATTGCAATTTTTTCAAGAATTTTGTTTCTCCGAAAACACTTAAATTTTGCATTTAGTAAAAATTTACTACTAATATGGTTAAATGCTATTGGTATTCATTTCTTTTTTGGTTCATTAATGGTGGGTATTCCAATAGTGCAGGATTTTGGATACGTGCCCGATTGGCTTTATTTTCCTGAATGGATAAAATATGGTTTAATTATATTATCATTTTTGGTTCTACTAAAAAACGGTAGTTTTATACGACATGCTATTGAAATTCTGTACTTCGATGAAAGACAGTTGCATCGCCCATATTATTCATTGCTGTTTAAATGGTATATCATTTTTGGTCCTGCAGTATTAGTAATTTTTTCTTTTATTATTTTGGGGTTTCCTACCAATACTTTATTCATGCGGTTGTTTTTTATTACTTTTTTTGTTCAATTAATTGCTGTTATTCCTTTTCATACGCTCTATAAACCTATTGAAAATATTCAGCCTAACATAACTTTCGATAGGCTATTATTTTTTGTGTCGCTATTTTTTTTTATTTTATTGATTTTATGGAAACTTTTCCACAATGTAATTTTCCCTATACCTACCGATTATATGCCAATACATTAATCTATAAAATTTTTTATGTATGACCTTCATTGACAATTATCAAAAGAAAATAAAAAATTTTTATTCGCGGTATTATCCATTAAGTAGCTATGTTTTATTTGGACTTATTGTAATGCCATTATATCCGGTAATCCGTCAGTATTTAATATCATCCGATTCTGTTATTATATCGTCATATGCCCGATTTTTATTTAATATTAGTTATTTCATATTAAAGTTATTTTCTGCCGATACATACTTATTTCTTTTTGCTTTTGCAAAAGGATTGGTAATTGATACAACACTGATGGCATTATGGCCAACTTTTATAGTGGCAGCTGGATGTATATTTCTTCAAAAGCCAGTGTGGCAAAGAGTGATTCATTTTACGTGTTTTTTAAGTATTATTATTGCTTTTAATATTATTAGACTAATTGTTTTAAGCTATTGTTATTCTAATGTAATTGCTATTTCACCAAACGTAGTAAATGGTGTTTTAGTAATGATACTTCAGTTTGGGCTATTATGGTTTGCATATTATTGGTTTAAAAAAAATATTGCATTTAAAAGATTGCTGCTTAAACAATTTGATGTAACTAAATATCATCTAAAGCGAATAGTCAAAAATTTTGGCATAGCAGTTTCTTTAATTATTGTGGTAAATTTCTTTGCTTATACCCAGTTGCTTCCTATAATTTCATATATTTCTTATGGTGTGTTATATCTTTCAAAATTATTTTTGCATGCATTTGGTTACCAAACGTTTTATGCAGGAAGATACATTTATAACTCCGATGCTGCCATTTTTTTTAGTGATGCTTGTTCGGGGATAGAGCTTATGCTCATCTATGCGAGTTTTATTATTATTCTTAATGGACGAAATAAACCCTTATTTATTGTTGGTGGTGTGTCCATTATTTTTTTGATGAATGTATTACGAATAAGTCTTATTATGATTCATCTAATTCATAACCATGGTAAATATACTTTACCCATTAATATTCATGATTTATATACATATCCGGTTTATATTGTTACTTTTCTTTTATGGGTATTATGGATCAACAAATTTGGCAACAAAAGATAAACACTATTTTGTTAATTCGCTTTATATCTTTTTCCTGGTAAACATTTAATTAATCCGGCAAATTCGAGATTAAGTAATGCCGACGAAACTTTATGTATAGGTATTCCAGATTCAAGACTTATAAAATCAATGGGTATTTCCCCATTATTTCGAATAACGTTTAAAATCTTATTTTCTTCATCGTTTAAATCAGTAAATAAACTACTTTGAATAATTTTAGGTTTATGTTCAATTTTTTGCCAGTTAAGTTGTTCTATTAAATCATCGGCCGATTCCAAAAGCATAGCTTTGTTGTTTTTAATAAGCTGGTTACATCCTTTCGAATAGGTGTCTTTTACACGACCCGGTACAGCAAATACTTCTCTGTTATATGAATTTGCTAATTCGGCTGTAATTAATGCACCTCCTTTTTCGCCCGACTCTATTACAATGGTTACATCCGCTAAACCGGCAATGATACGATTACGACGAACAAAATATTTACGGTCGGGGTCAGTGTTGCTAGTAAATTCAGTAACTAAGGCCCCATTTTTAATTATCTCACCGGCATAGTAGTTATGCACTTCGGGATAAATGGTTTTTAGCCCATGGCCTAATACAGCTACTGTAGGCATATTATTTTTTAATGCTGCTTTATGCGCATTAATGTCTATACCATATGCCAATCCGCTTACTACAACAGGATAAATGTTTTTTTGTACCAGCTGATTCAAAAGTATATCGCACATGCTTTTGCCATATTCAGTTGCATTACGCGTTCCTACAATGCTTATTATTTTATCAGCGTTCAGGTCAACTTCACCTTTTACGTATAAAATCAGTGGAGCATCATTGCATTGCTTTAAACGTAGAGGATAAGTTTCATCTATGTACAAATATGTTTTAATTTGATTTTTTTCAATAAATTGAAGTTCTTTCTCGGCCAGATCGAAGGTATTGGCATTTTTTATTTCGCTCGCCACTTGTTCGCCTATGCCAGGAATTTTTAGTAAGTTACCTTTTTTTTCTTTAAATATACCTTCTATGCTCCCTACATATGCAATTAATTTCTTCGCATTTATGCTGCCTACTCCTTCAATCAAACTCAGGGCTATAGCATAGTATAGGGATGAGTAAGACATAGATTTTATTTCTTAATGATTGAGGTTAATGCATTATTTAATAATAAAAATTGCTCTTTATTCAGAGCCGTGATTGAAATGGGAGGATATTTAGCCAACTTACCCTGAACTTTCTGATATAATATGAGTTCTTTCTTTAACCCAAAAAAGCTTTTTTGAATTTTAAATCCACCAAAGCTATTTATCGGGATTTCGATACTACGATGTTGTTTGTTTAATGGTCGCAAGGAGTAATATCGGAATATTAATTTACCCGATTCTATATTGAAATGTATATAATTTAAATCAAGTATATAGCGAATAAGATAATACCCGATGTAAATACAGATTAAGAAAACAGATATTACGTATTTTGAAATGCCAAATATAGGTTTATCAAAAAATTCAGAAAGTAAAATAAAAGGAATTACCATGGCGAGAGCTATGGTATATATATACATACGTTTACGGTTATTCAGCACATATTTCGAATTTTCAATCTGGTTCATCATTTAAAAGTTTGGAACTAATTTATGAAACTTTGGTTAATCAGCAAAAATTTATCCAAATACTTCCGATTATAAAAACTGTTGGTTTACTATTGATATTTGAATTATACGGTATTTTTTTATTGATTTTTGCAAATATGATAGTTATTAAAAAAAAACTCTCGTTATATCAACGAGAGTTTTTTATAATTATTAGTAATTAAAGCTAACTTATTTTTTCAATTCTTCTCTTCATTACTTTTGCATGTAGTATCAATTCCAAAAGGTTTGTAAAGTGGGCAAAAACTAATAATACTGGTTAATACAAAAACTATGGCTATCAGGAGCAAAATTATACCTAAAGTTCCCGAAATAACTTCGGTAAAGTATAATATGGCTACAATAATAGCGAGTAATACTCGTATTACCCTGTCGGTTGTCCCCATGTTTTTTTTCATAATAAAAAAATTTTAAGGTTAATAATTAATGATAAAGATAAAATAATTTTTTAAATACTTGCTATTCACTAATTTAATTCTTTTGAAATGGCCATTGCAGCTATTGTTCCATCGGCCACAGCTGTAGTTATTTGACGATACTTTTTGCTTACAATATCTCCAACTGCATATACACCTGGAATATTAGTTTCCATATCGTCGTTGGTTTTGATGTAGCCCCACTGATCAGTTTCTAAACCTACGCCGTCAAACAACTGAATGTTGGGTTTAAAGCCAATGAAAATAAAAACTCCATCGCTCTCTATTTCACTTAATTCTTTTGTTTTTAAATTTTCGATATAAGTAATAATCTTATCTCCCTTTTTTTCAAATTTTCGAGGTTCGTGTTCAAAAATGAAATTGACTTTAGGATTTGCAAAAAGTTTTTCCTGAGCTTTTTTATTGGCTGTGAGTTTGTCGAATTGATGAACCAGCGTAATTTTTGATGCAAATCTCGAAATAAAGTCGGCTTCTTCTACTGCTGAATTGCCTCCTCCAATAACTACTACGTGTTTATCGACATAATATTTTGCATCACAAGTGGCACAATATGAAATTCCTTTACCGGTAAGTTCTTTCTCACCTATTGCCTTGGTTGAATTGGGCGAAGTTCCAGTAGCAATAATAATTTTTTTGGCTTGTATGGTTTCATATTCATCGACGACTACTATTTTATTGTGCAAATCGACATGTGTTACATCCACTGCCACCTTAAATGTAGTGCCACATAATTTGGTTTGTTCACTCATTAAATGCGAAAGCATATAACCAGGCTGAGGTTCAATAAAACCAGGATAATTTGAAACCTCGTGGGTTATAGAAATATGTCCACCTGGTAAAGAAGTATCTACAATAACTGTGTTAATTTTTGCCTGGCAAAGATATAAGCCTGCAGTTAGTCCCCCAGGACCACCTCCAAGAATAATCACGTCAAAATTACTGGTAATAGGTTTTATTTTCGATTTAATTTCGTTTACTTTATTGGGAGGCAACATTTTATTTAGTCGTTCAATAATATCGCTTCTTTTAATACCTCCAGATAATCGTGATGCAGCTTCTTTTCCATTATCAAAAAAAAGTAAGGTAGGAGAAGATTTTACTCCCAGTTTTTCAGCAAGCTCGCGATTACCCTGTCGGAAAATTTTTAGAAATTTAATTTCGTTGCCGTATAACTGTGCCAAATTTTCAAATTTAGGTGCTAATGCCTCACAAGGAGGACATTCGGTTGAATAAAAATCAACAACTACTTTTCCCGATTCTAATACTTCTGTCCCAAATTCACTTGCATTTATCTCCTTCATATTTATTTTTTATTTGCGTTAATTATTTACTGCTTCATTAAAGTAAAGACTAAATCCTAATTCAAGTAATGGAATAATAGGCCTGCAATCGGCATCGCTCGTTTTTCCAAATTTATTTTTAGCCACTGCGGCACAACCTCCTCCGCATGCCAATTGAACGTTGCAGTTTTTGCATTTATCAATAGTAGTTACATCACGTGATTCCCATTCTTTAATTTTTTCTTCGTTGATTTCTATGTATGGATAGAAAGTACCAAGTTCTTCACCCGATTTACCTACAGTTGCAGTACATGGATATATTTTACCGGTATAGTCAAATGCCCATTCGGTCTTGCATGCCGGGCAAGCATCAAATAGGGCTTCTGGTAAATTATTGTTCTCCCATAAAAATTTGGTAATTGAAAATGCCGGACGATGAAAATCAAGAATTGATGGATATTTTTGAATTAATTCATAAAGTTTCTCATAAAGTTCAATTCGTGTAAAAAGCTTTTGTGGAGCCGATTGACAATAGTGTAGCTCATAATTTCTGCCGATTTGTGTTTTAAAATATGGACTATGGGTCCAGCCTTTTTCTGCTGCAAATGAAGCCAGTAATGGCAAATTTTCTATATTTTCTTTGTCAACAACTATTCTTAAATTGATCTTTATTTTTTGATCCAGACTGTGGTCAATGCCATTCACAATTTTATCGAAGGTTGGTTGTTTTCCTTTTAAAAATCGTCGGTTATTATGTACTTCGCTTGTACCATCGAGTGTTACCTGAATTTCTCTGATTTTTGAATTTTTTAGTATAGGCAAATATTCGTCGAGCCAATAGCCATTGGTAACTATACTTATTTCTAATTCATTATCGTTGGCTTTTGTTAGGAAATATTCAATCAAGTTACGCTGCTGGATTGTATTTAGTAAAGGCTCCCCTCCAAATAGCGTAAGATATTTACGTCGTCCTGCAAATTTGGTATTTATGTAATGAAAAAAAGAATCAATTATTTGTTTATATTCAGGATTGGTCCCATCTGTGGCGTAGTTGCTCTGATAACAATAAGAACAAGCAAAATTGCAAGTATAATTGGGCACAAAAAATATTTGTATTTCATCAGTTTCTCTATTATCTAAAAAATTGAGATAAGCCTGTCGATATGCTCTGTTTTCTTCAATAGGGTTAATTACATATTTTTTTTCAGCCATTAGTTCTAAAAATAATGGATCAACAGGTTCTCCTTTTGTAAGTTTTAAATATTGTTCCGCTTCGGTATTTGTTAATAAGTCTGCACTTTCGTGAAGTATATTCACAAGAAAAAAATTTTCGGAATTTCGAATTTTGGAAAAAATATTGAATTTCGACGGTAATATATTTTGATTATTAACCATATACATGAAATGTGTTTTTTAAACTATAGATACGCACTACCACTCTTATGTTTCATACTTAAATTTGGAGATAGGATTTCTGGTATAAAGAATAAATATCAATTTAAGAAAAAATTAGTATTGATTTTAACATTAAGAGAAAGGGAACTGTTTGTAAAAAACAATTCCCTGCATGTAATAAGTTCTAAGTTTGAGACTAGTCATGACAACCAGCAACATTGCGAGAAGTTTTAGCACAACATTGAGCCACTTTATTCTTCCCCTCTAGCTTTCCCTTTTTATTTAAACTCTTCATAGCAATTAACATTTATAAATATCTCAAGTAATTATTTTTTCTTAAGAAGTACTTCGTTAACTATTTTAACAAGATTTTCTTTAGGCATTGCACCCATAGTGGCCTGAGGTTGTCCCTCTAGAGGTATAAATACCAATGTTGGAAGGCTGGTAATTCCAAGATTTGAAGACAATTCGCGTTCGACATCGGTATTAACTTTATATACTATTATTTGGCCTTTGTATTCTTTTGCAATTTGTTCAAGAATTGGAGACATCATTCGGCAAGGGCCACACCAATCGGCATAAAAGTCAATAATTGCAGGTTTGTTTCCAAGATATTTCCATTGTTTATTTTTTTCGTAATCAAATATTTGGGTTTTAAAAGTTGCTTTAGTTAAATGAATAATATCTCCTTTGCTGGCCGGCTTTGGATCTCCTGCATTGCAATTTGTAGTGAGCATAGCTACCAAAAGGAAAGCTAATACTCCGATCTTATGTAACGATTTCATAGTAATAAAATTAAATATTTGTGTAAATTTATATATTCTTATTAAACGCTCAATCAGTTTAAATTGTTTTATTTTTTGTATCCTCTAATTGTCCAGCTGATCACCATAATACTTCCTTTTGGATACGGTTCTGATTGTTCTATTACTTCAAGGTTATTAAATCCTGCATTTTCAATATGAAATAAATATTCTTCACGGGTAACCGCTCCTGCCCAACATTGGGCTATGGCTTCCGGATCGTTTTTGTATTTGTCAGGTACTGGTTCAGTGGCGTAAATATCGCTAATGATAAATCTGCCACCTGCTTTTAATATCCGATAAATTTCTTTCCAGACTGAAATTTTATCGTCGGCATGATTCAGAGTACAATTTGAGATTACCAGATCAACACTCGATGATTCAATGGGTAGTTTTTCAAGCGTACTTTTTAAAAACGACACATTGGTAATCTCCAGTTTTTTAGCAAGCTCATTTGCTTTGGCTATCATGCCTTCAGCTATATCAATACCATACACGAAACCACCGGGACCTACATCTTCAGCTAATCGTATAACATCGGTACCGCGTCCACTGCCCAGATCAACGCATATTTCATCAAGGTTAGCATTAGCATATTTAATTGCCCCTCCACACGATAAACAGCAAGTATCGTTGGCCAATTGTGAATAGCGGATATTGATATGTGATAGTGTATTTGTCATAATTTCACTAATTATTTTGCTATGATAAATCCGGCCAGCGCACCAATAACAATACTACTATACGGATTGCTGGTAATTGGACAGCTATTGGTTGAACATCCGATAAAGTAATAATATGCAAAACCCACTAATGCCCCTATTGAAGCACCCACAATGGGTCGCCAGAATTTCCATGTTTTAATTTTTAAATTAATTTTAAGCATTGATATACAATTATATATGATATATACAAATATCTAAATATGTGCATGCAAAGTTATATAAATTTTTTTAATTTGCTATAGAAAAATGTTAAAATACATTTAAATACAGGAAGGAGATGATAAATTTATATAAACTCGAATGGATGGAATATAAACGGATTTATTATATACGGATGTATTTTCTTCAAAATTTCTTAATAAGAAAATTTTAGAATTTTAAAGACAGGATGTGATAACTAAATTTTAAAAGTATAAAGTCCAAACTCAGATTTGCTGATTTTATAAGAAAGTTGTTGTATTTAAACTAAATTATAGCCAGTTACAGGAAATTTTTTTTGCTACAAATAATTTGCGAATAATGCATTTAGATATATATTTGTTTTATATAATAAAGGCGTTGGATTTTAACCAATTCAAGGCAATACCATTGGTGACAAGAAGAATACATTAAGAGGCTAAATGTTTTCAAATAAATATACATATAAAAAATGTTACAAATTGGTTACGCGAATGCTATTTTCTATCAATTAAAAATAATATCTAAATGAAAAAAAATGTAATTAGCTTACTTCTGATCGGTTTTTTAATTCAATCCTGTAAGGATGAAAAAACTACACCGGATAAGCTGACTTCTGTTCCCATGAACGTAGGTTCAGAATGGACTTACGAGAAAGAATTAATTATTAAAAAGTTTGAATCCGAAACATCAGATAAGGTAATTGATATTGATACAGTGAGATCCATATTTAAGGTACTTATCTCAAAAGATACAGTTTTAAGAGATTCAATTGCAGTAAAAGAATTTATTACGAATGAAATTGGTTCTCAAGTACTATCAAGACAGTACTTAAAACTTGATAAAGATGGATTGAAATTATTTGCATACAATAACGGAAGCATAACTCTTTTTAAAAAAAAGAAAAGTGCCAATGCTTTTATTAACTTAATGATTAATTCGATATCGATTGACCCCATTATCATTAATGAAACTTTATCAGATACATTGTATTTTTATCAAACACCTCGTTTGGTGATCAAATTACCCATATCAGTTAATGACCGATGGACCTATGCCAGTCCAACTTTCCCATTAAACATACAAATTGATAAAGAAGTAATTGGTTATGAAAGTGTGAAAACAGCTTCAGGAACATTTAGTTGTTATAAAATACGATATAAATATTCAAATTCCGACACTTTCAGTGGAATTGAATGGTATGACTGGATATCAAATAAAGGATTGATCAAAAGGCAAATCATTAATGAAAGAGTTACCCTTATAACAGCTGAGGATGAAAATTTAGGAAATTGTCAGTTGCTTGAAAATATTATTGTTAAAGAGATGAAAATAAAATAATTAATTCATAAACAAAATTAACTAACTAAATACTAATTAATTATGAAAAAGTTATTTTTCTTAATCACAATAGCAATTGTTTATTTTAGTGATTGTCAATCACAAGACATTATTATTATGCGAAATGGAAATAAAATTGAATGCCATATTACAAAAGAAGATAGTATGAATGTATATTTTAGTACTATGGTTCGAGAAAATGAAGTAAATACCTATTTGCCAAGAGTTGAAATAGAAAAAATAATATATGAAAAAGATAAAACTCAAATTTCAAGTTCAGATGTAATATTAGTAGAAAAATCGGGACTTGGCTATCAATATTCTTTAAATGGTAAAATACTCAATCTTAATGAATTATCTAATTTATTACAGTCAAATAATCAAGCCAGAATAAAGTTAGATGAAGCTAAAAACACAAGTAGAATGGCTAATATTTTGGCATTTGCTGGAGGTGCTTTAATTGGATATCCGGTTGGAGTTGCTCTTCGTGGTGGTAAACCCAACTGGGTATTAGCAGGTATTGGTACAGGATTAGTAATTCTGACAATACCCATTGTTCAAAGTGCAGAAAAGCAATGTAAAGAAGCTGTAGATATTTATAACAATGGAATTAGAAAATCATCAATGATTAAAAAAGAGTTAAAATTTGTATTCACTAGTAATGGTATGGGTTTATGTATGAGATTTTAAAATGCTTAATTTTCTGGATCATTGTTTCATCATATTAAGAAAGTGTTGATTGTATTGACGTGTATATACTTTTAAAATGAAATCCCTTTTTGACAAAAGATAAAAAAATACAATTTACCAAGAATTTTGGGATGATATTGATTGGATTGTTTTTTTTAAATTATTAATAGTTAATACTTAAATACGTTATTACATTTAATTAATTCACCTATTTAAATCTTTCGTATAAAAGGTGTGCGAATTTTATTTTATCCCAAAATTGTTATTAGATGGAATTTAAAACGTCTATTCTGGGCTTATTGTTTATGCTGCAAGGCCAAATTTTAAATATCAATATTGAAATACGTTTTTACTAATACAGTGAATCCGAAGGTAATAGCCGAAACCGAAACACTAATCAAGGCCATTTCCCAGAAACGTTTTTTAAAAGGTAGGTCTTTTGCTACCGAAATATAATAGTTAAATATGAAAATAATAAATAAAGCAATGGATATAGTCGATAATAAACATACAATGTAATTATGGAAAATCAGGTAAGGAAAAATAAGCAGAAGAACTGTAATAATATATGCTAATCCAGTATATGAAGCCGATTTAGCAGGAGATTCGGCTCCTTCGTGTCGTTGCGAAAGGAATTCGGCAGCTGCCATCGATAATGCTGCAGCAATACCGGTTATAAAGCCAGCAAAGGCAATGATTCGAGTATTTTGTAAGGCAAATGAAAGGCCTGCTAAGGCACCAGTAAGCTCCACTAAAGCATCATTTAACCCAAGCACAATGGAACCTATGTAGTTTAGTTTTTCTTCTTGAATTAGATTAATTAATTGATTTTCGTGGGCATCCTCGTCATCGATAAGTTTTTGAGCTTCCGGAACTTCAGAAAGTACTTGATTATAATTATCCTGTGCTTTTGTTTCGCCTTTCTCCATTAATTTGATTCCAAATGTAATTCCAAAAATCCGTACAATCCAATAATAGAAAAACATTCGCCATTTATCAGGTTGTACATCTTGACGGGTATAGTTTTTCCAGAAATCGTAATGGGCTTTTTCCTCAAACGCAATTTTTTCTAAAATTTTTTTATTCTCTGGATTTTTCTCAATTTTTGATAATTTTAAATAAATATGATACTCAGTAATTTCGTTTAATTGAAATTTCTTAATAAGATTTAATGTATTGGACGAAAGGGCTGAAGTATTCATGACAATAATGATTAAGTTAAAATGCAAAAATACTATTTTTTGTTAATAAAATTGGTAATTTTGAGTTGATAATATAATGAAAATTTAAAATATGAATTTTATATTTCATTTGGGTAGGTTTTTTATTTTTTTAGGCAAAGTATTTTCGAAACCTGAAAAATTCAGGATATACTTCAAACAAACCATTCGGGAAATTGATAATTTAGGCATTAATTCTGTTGGCATTGTAGTTATTATTTCGGTTTTTATTGGTGCCGTATTATGTATCCAAACGGCATATAATGCTCGTTCCACTATATTGCCAAATTATTTAATTGCTGCTGCTGTACGAGAATCCATGATACTCGAATTTTCATCAACGATAATTGGTTTAATTTTGGCAGGCAAAGTAGGATCAAATATTGCCTCCGAGATTGGTTCAATGCGAATTACTGAGCAAATTGATGCTTTAGAAATGATGGGTGTGAATTCAGCTTGCTTCTTAGTTTTGCCAAAAATCATTGCAGCCATATTGTTTAATCCAATTCTTACAGTTATAAGCATTTTTGTAGGTATTATTGGAGGTTGGGTTGCTGGGTTTACCACTGGTCTGGTAACTTCCGATGAATTTATTTACGGATTGCAATATAGTTTTCATCCTTACTATGTAGCTTATGGAATTATTAAAACTGTAGTTTTTGCATTTTTAATTACATCTATATCGGCTTACTTTGGATATTATATCGATCGAAGTTCGCAGGAAGTTGGTAAAGCAAGTACCAAAGCAACCGTTTACAGTAGCATATTTATATTATTTTTCAATTTAGTACTTACTCAACTTCTTTTAATATGATTGAGGTATTTAACCTATCAAAACAGTTTGGCAATAAGCAAGTGCTGAAGAATATATCGGTAAAATTCGAAAAGGGTATTACTAATTTGATTATTGGACAAAGTGGTTCGGGGAAGTCGGTGCTTTTAAAATGTTTAGTGGGTTTATATGAACCCGATGAAGGTGAAATATTTTACGACGGCATTTCATTTACAAATTTAAGAACTGACGAAAAACGTGAATTAAGAAAAAAAATTGGGATGTTGTTTCAGGGAAGTGCTTTATTCGATTCTCTTACGGTGGAAGAAAATGTTAAATTTCCGCTCGATATGTTTTCTAATTTAAGCGAAGCTGAAAAAAAGGAAAGAGTTCATTTTTGCTTGCAGAGGGTCAATTTGTCGAATGCTCATAAATTATATCCTTCGGAGTTAAGTGGAGGTATGCAGAAAAGAGTGGGCATAGCTCGTGCCATTGTTTTAAATCCAATATATCTTTTTTGTGATGAACCGAATTCGGGATTAGACCCTAAAACTGCCATAATCATTGATGAGTTAATTAATGAAATAACCGAAGAATATGAAATGACCACCATAATAAATACGCATGATATGAATTCGGTTATTCGGCTCGGTAAAAATGTGGTATTCTTACACGAGGGCGAGGTGCATTGGGTAGGAAATAGTAATGAAATTTTGCAATCGAAAAACGAAATATTGAACGAATTTATTTTTGCGAATAGTTTTATTCAACAAAACAATGAAAAACTAAGCACCTAACCATGCTTTAATTTTATCTTTCAGTGTTTTGGGTTCTTCTTCATCGGTGTAATAATCACTTCCGTAAGCATAGTAGCTATATCCATACGAATAATGATACGAATAGCCATATCGTGATGCATAGTATGAAGAATATCCATAATAGCCAGGTGTTTTTACGTCGTTAATTAATACAAAAACTCGTTTAAGTTGTTGACGATCGGCGAGTTCATCGGCAAGGTCAAGTACATCGCGTGAAGAGAAATTATATCGGGCCACATAAAGAGTAGCATCGGCATATTCCGAAAGGATAATAGCATCGGAAACTATTGCTATTGGTGGAGAGTCAAAAATAATATAATCGAACCTTTCTCTTAATTTTGCAACCAGATCTTTCATTTTCTCTGTTTCAAGCAGCTCAGCTGGATTTGGTGGTACTGGTCCAGAAGGCATAAAAAACAAATTGTTAATATTGGTCGGTAAAATTATATCGTCGAAACTAATCTGATCAATTAAATAATTGCTAATGCCATCGGTATTTGGTAAATTGAAGTAACGATGCAATTTAGGTTTTCGTAAATCGAGCGATGCAAGAAGTACTTTTTTATTCGACATGGCTATAATCGTCGACAGGTTAACCGAACAAAAGGTTTTACCTTCGCCGCTGATGGTTGAGGTAATAAGGATTATTTTCTCATTCTTGGTACGCATTAAATAGTTTAAGTTTGAGCGTAAACCACGAAACGATTCTGCAAGAGCTGACCGAGGATATTCAAAAACTGGAATATCGGAGTCTTTGTTATTATGACCTACAGAACCAATAAAGCTGGCTTTTTTAAGCCGGGTAACTACACGAATATCGGTAATTTTATTATTCAAAAATTCGATAAGTATAATTATACCAAGGGGAACCAATAGACCTAAAATCAAAGCAGTAGTATAAATTTTAGCCCTGTTGGGCTTAATTAGTACCGCATTTTCAACTCTGGCTTTATCGAGAACCTTATTATCGGCTGTGTTCGAAGCTTTTGTTATTCCTGCTTCAGCTCGCTTTTGTAATAAAAACGAAAAAATATTGTTGTTAATTTCATACTCGCGTTGAATAGCTAAAAGTTGTCGTTCAACTGGGGGTAAGTTAAATAATTTCGACTCTTCCTGAGCAATGGCTTCGTTATTTATTTTAATTGAATAATGAAGAGAGTTTTCGAGTTCGGTCAAACTTTCTAGTAATAAATTCCGGGCATTATTAATTTTGGTTTCAATTATTTTAAATCCTGGATTATTTTCAGTCATCGAAACCGACATTAATTTTTTCTCTTCGTAAAGCGATATTAAATCATTTATGGCTTTATTCAATGTATTGTCATTTATTCCAAAGGTCGAAGGAGCTATTATGTCGTTAAATTCTGATTTGTTTTTCAGGTAGTTTCTGATATACTGACAATATCGTAATTGAAGTTCATTGTTGAACTTTTCGTTCTGTAATTCTGTTAGTCGCGAAGTAGAGAAGTTTTCGGCTAATTTAATGTCAAAAATTTTGTTTTCATTTCTAAAGTCTTGTAGTTTACGTTCAACTACTGATAACGAGTCGGATATTTGCTTTAATTGTGCATCAATAAATTTAATTACGTTTTCCGATGCCTTATTTTTTTCATCGAGGTTATTCTGTATGTAAACTTCAGTCAGTTTATTCAAATATTCAACCTCTTGTTGAGGTATAGGACCTGATATGGATAAAGTTAATACTGAACTTTTTTTCTCATCGGCCGAAATTTGCAATTTATTTCTATAAACGTTTATTAATTGTTCCATTTCGTTGACAAAAAAGAAGAAAGGGATGCGTTGATCAATAATTTTATTATCATAATTAGCTACTTTGTAAATGGTAAAACTAAAAATTTCGTTTTCGAATTTTTCTCCAAAACGAATGGTTTTTTTGATTTTTTCTTTGTAATCAATTTCTATGGCTATTCTGTCATTGTCGAGAAATGTAAGATAAACAGGCAAATAAGCCATATTAGTTTTAGATGTGTCAAGTATTACTTTAAAAAACGGATTATATATTTTTGTTTCTTTAACTCTACCAACCAGCACATACGAAACCATAAAATCGAGCTGCGAAATGGTTTTTTGGGTAATGGTATATGACTTTAATGTGGTAATTACGTTCTGAATATTTTTCTGACTAATATTTCGACCGGCAAAAGGGTAAATGGCTTCAATGCCTCTTAGGTCATCGTTAATTAATAAAGTGGTGCTTACTTTATATAAAGGCTCGGTGTAACGGACCACCAGATAGCCAATAGTGAAAGCTACAATTAATGAAATGATGAAAAAAGGCCAGTTATAGATTATTTTAAACAAATATCTTTTAATGTTTAAACCCGATTCTTCTTGTTGTAATAATTCGCGATCGTCGGTTGCCATACTATTTTGATAATGTTTTGATTAGAAAATATACACTGGTTACAGCAGTTATCGATGAAATAAAGAGCGATAATTCTGATAATGAAACACGTAAAGCTGCCGCTCGGGTTGGTTCAACATATATAATATCGTTAGGCTGAACGTAAAACAATGGAGAACGAATAATGTTTTTATCAGTTAAATCAACGCGATAGGTTCGCATGCCCTGGGGGGTAGTTCTTAATATCAAAATATTATGTTTATTACCCGTTTTTTGAATATCGCCTGCCATGGCAAACACCTCTAATAAATTAGCTCTATCGCTAAAAATGGTATGTTGTCCAGAACCTGTTTCACCCAATATAGTCACTTTAAAGCTTAACAAACGTACTTTCACATCGGCATCCGAAACATAAACCCTTACACGGTTTTTTACCTCTTCTTCAATTTCTTTAACAGTCATGCCTGCTACAAATATATCGCCAACTACAGGCATTTTGATATATCCTTTTTCATCAACTGGATATCCGGTTAAATATAAATTTGTACTGCTTGTTGCACCCCCTGTACTAATGTTTGACGATTGCGATTGATTAAACATATCGTTTGCTTTTTCATCGAGCAGGCTTGTAACTCGAATGTATAATAAATCGAACGGTTGAACCTTATAAATTGTGTGTGTAGTTTGAATAAGCGAATCTGAAGTGCTTTGACCTATACCCCTGAGGTAAGTCAAATCTTTATAACGAGTGCAGGAAAAGCCTATGATTGCTATTATAAATAGAAGAACTAATTTAAATTTCATTTTCTAAAATTTTAAAAGCAATTCTTAAGCTTATTACTTTAAAAATGATAGTGATTAACAATTCAAGCTATAAAAATTACTTGTATAACAAGTCTCAAATTTAATTCAATTAATTAATGGTTCAAATATTTTTTTGTAGATGTTTTTAGTTTATTGTTTTAAAATGAGCTAAAAAAATAATTTAGATCTATGCAATAGCATATTGATTATAAGTCATTTAAATTTTATGCTAAAAAAATATTTTAGTTTTATTACAAATTGTTGGGAAATTTGTTATGGAAATATCTAAAACCAAAAAAACCGGTAATGATACCGGTTTTTTCGCAAGATATTTTTTAGGTAAGAATAATTTTCTTAACTAACAAAGTTTAATACCTGTTGTCGTGATTTTTTGAATACGACGAACGGCCTCCAGAACGAAAATCGCGATTTCCGCCTCCGGCAGGACGTGGATTAGCTTTTTTTACTACAATGGTTTTGCCTTCAACTTCTGCGCCATTGAGTTCTTCAATAGCACGTAATGCTTCGGCATCGTCGGCCATTTCAACAAAACCGTAGCCTTTCGAACGGCCACTCATTTGGTCGGTAATAACTTTAGCAGAAGTTACAGTTCCGTACTCTTCAAAAATTTCCCTTAAGGAATCGCTCTGAATTTTAAAATTGAGCTGTGCAACAAAAATGTTCATAAGTAATTAAAAAATAAAAAGTTAAAAAATTATTTTATCTGGTAAAGGACTAAAAACTGGCTGAATTTTCTTACAATTGTACTAAACCATCAGTATTGAGGGGATAGGAAACTGAAGAACACGGCAATTCTTTAATCCAATACACGTACAAAGGTAAACTCTTTTTTCAAATTACCTAATAAATTTTAATTTTTTATTTTCTTAAGAAGTCGTAGTTGTTTAGTTTTTAGTTATATGTTATGCATTTCTGCTTTTATTAAAGATATTATAAAATCAAATTTTTTATGTTTACCTTTCTCAACAAATAATCAATTCTGAACTATTTTGTTGTTAATTCTTATGTATGCCCAAACTTCAAGTCTTAGTAAATTTGTGATTTTTTTAAAAAATTTGTTGAAATTAAAAATAATTTTTTAATTTTGACCGACCGTTCAATCAAAAAAATGAGTCCAAGAACCAGGCAGCAAATTGAGGCACTGAAAACAGAAAAGCGTCGGTTGATTCTTGATGCCGCATTATATCTATTTGCTAAAAAAGGTTTTCATGCTACTACCATCAATGATATAGCCGTAAAAGCAAACATAGCAAAAGGGCTATTATACAATTATTTTAGTAGCAAAGAAGAAGTATTAAAACAAATTGTTTATGACTGGGTCAATGAAATTACTGTTTTATTTGACCCCGATCATGATGGAATATTAACAGCCAGTGAACTTGATTATTTTCTTGAAAATTACTGCAATTTATTGCGCGAAAAACAAGCACACTGGCGACTATATTATTCACTTATGTTTCAATCGACAGTATTGGAGATTTCTGGCGCAGAAAAGTATACAGAAATAGCACAAGACATACTATCGAAATTGGCAGCATATTTAAAACGAAATGGATTTAGCAATGCCGAGGAAGAAACCCAAATGTTGCATTGTCTTTTCGATGGTTTTACTTTGAATTACATTTTCCATCCCGATGAAGAGGTGATGAAACAGTTTAAGCATTATATTAAAGAAAAATACATTAAACCCTGTAAATGATAAAAGCCAAATGAAAACTTTATTCAGTATTTGTATTTTTTTAATTGTTGGAACAGGTGTACAAAGCCAGACGGCCAAAGAAGTAGTGCGCAAATCGTACGATTTAATGCAAGGCGAGAGCAACGAGTCGTATATAACAGTTACCATTATTCGTCCTACCTGGCAACGTTCGTTAGCTGTTCATAGCTGGGCAAAGGGAAAAGATTTTAGTATGGCTGTAATTACTGATCCTCCAAAAGAAAGAGGGCAATCGTTTTTAAAACGATATAACGAAATATGGAACTGGCAACCCAGCATTCAGCGCATGATAAAGCTTCCTCCTTCCATGATGTCGCAAGGATGGATGGGTAGCGATTTTAGTAACGACGACTTGCTAAAAGAAACTTCCATTGTCGATGATTACAATCACGAATTTATAGGCGAGGAAGAAATAAATAGTATGCCCTGCTATAAAATTAAATTAATCCCTACTGCCGAAGCAGCAGTAGTTTGGGGTTCCATCATTAAATGGATAAGTAAAAAAAATTATCTTCAACTGAAATCGGAATATTACGATGAAGATGGTCAATTGGTTAAGACAGAAATAGCTTACGATATTAAAGAAATGGATGGTAGAATTATACCTACCCGATTTGAACTTATACCAGCCGATAAACCTGGTCATAAGACCATTGTTACTTTAAATAAGGTATTTTTCAATAAATCAATACCCACCCAGTTTTTTTCGCAACAAAATATGAGAAATTTAAAATAATTGAATATGCTCACTCTGGCATGGCGAAATTTATGGCGTAACAAACGTCGCACCGTTATTACTGCAGCATCGGTTTGCTTTGCAGTATTTTTTTCAATACTTATTAGGGGTTTTCATATTGGTTCATGGAGTGAACTCATCGACAGTGTTTTACATTCGTATACCGGATATATTCAGATACATGCCCGAGGATACTGGGAGAATAAAACACTCGATTATACCATTTCGGAACATGATAAATCAATTGCAAATATTCGGGGTATTCAACAAATTAATGGGCTCATTCCTCGTTTCGAATCATTTGCACTGGCTTCATCGACCGAAAAAGTGAAAGCTGTAATAGTGGTTGGAATAAACCCCGAACAGGAAAAGGCATTTTCAAGACTCAATGATAGGGTAGTTGAGGGTAATTTCATTACCTCTGACGAAAAAAGCATTCTGATTTCGCAACGATTGGCCGAGTTTTTAAAAATTAGAACAGGCGATTCACTTGTACTCATTTCTCAGGGTTATCAGGGAAGCAGTGCTGCAGGCCTATTTCGTGTAAGTGGAATCGTGAAGTTACCATCGCCCGAATTCGACAACCAGATGATTTTTATGCCTTTGTCACTAGCTCAAGAGTTTTATTCAGCCCCAGGTTTAATTACTTCATGGGTGGTTGATATTACCAATAACGAGCTGATGAAAAAAACAGTAGCACAAATATCTGACCAGCTGCCCCATGAAAAATATGAAGTTATGTCGTGGCACGAAATGCTTCCCGAGCTTTACCAGCAATATGTGAGTGACGAAGGAGGTGCACTTATCATTTTAGCACTGCTCTATTTAATTGTTGGTTTTGGTATATTTGGAACTGTTATGATGATGCTTGCCGAACGAAAATACGAAATGGGAATTATGGTAGCATTAGGTATGAATAAAATACGGCTTTCGGCCCTGATGGCTGCTGAACTTTTTTATATCTGCTTAATTGGCCTTATAGCAGGTGTTATAATCAGTTTGCCATTTTTATACTATTATCATGTGCATCCCATTACTTTTTCGGGCGAGATGGCTAAGGTTTATATGGCATTTGGTATGGAACCCATTCTGCCAGTTGCCTGGCAGGCGGACTATATTTTCCAGCAGGTAATTAATGTGTTTATTATTACATGCCTGGCCTTAATATATCCGTTTTATTTGTTATTTCGATTTAATCTGATTACAGCACTTAAAAGATAAAATAGCATGATACGATTAGCATGGAAAAACTTATGGCGTAATAAAACCCGTAGCGCAATTATTATAGTGGCCATTGCTATTGGTGTTATTGGAGGTACTTTTTATGTAGCCTTTTACAACGGCATAATTTATCAGCGAGTAGAAGATGCCATTGGGAACGAAACCTCTCACATTCAAATACATTCGACACATTTTTTAGAAAACAAGGAAATTACCGACACAATTCCTTATATCGAAAAAATAACACCAATATTGGATACTATATCGGTGATTAAAGGTTATAGTGTACGTTTTAAAACAATGGCAATGATAAACTCTGCCAATAGTAGCACAGGTATACTTATATTGGGAGTCGATCCGCAAGCTGAGAAAAAAACAACTTCCATATGGAATCGTATAGAAGAAGGGAAATTTTTTCCTGCTGAAAAAAAGAACACCATAATAATTGGCCGCAAACTGGCTAATAAGCTTAAAGTAAAACTTAACTCGAAAGTGGTTGTTACTTTTCAAAACTTAAATGGAGAACTTGTATCGTCAGCTTTTAAAATTGCCGGTATTTACAATACTGGTAATACAGGTTTCGACGAACGCGTGGTATATGTTAACAAAAATGAAATATTTCCAATTGCCTCCGATGCAAAATCAATTGCTCACGAAATTGCGATTGCACTGACCAGCGACAATTCTAGTACAATTTTAGCCAATAAAATTGGGGAGGATCTTCCATTTGTTGATGTAAAAACATGGAAAGAGCTTTATCCGGAAGTAGGATTAATGACTAATTACGCCAATTATTTACAATTAATTTTTATGACCATCATTTTCTTAGCATTAAGCTTTGGAATAATTAATACCATGTTAATGGCTGTTATGGAACGTACCCGTGAAATTGGTATGTTAATGGCGATAGGCATGAGTAAATTACGAATCTTTCAAATGATTAGTTATGAAACAATTTTGCTTATGCTAACTGGTACAGTTGCCGGAATGGTGCTTTCATATATATTAATTATTTACTTCGGGTCAGTAGGAATTAATCTTTCAGCATTTGCTAAAGGGCTGAATCAAATGGGTTTTAGTGCGCTTGTCTATCCTGTTATAACAATAAGGGAGTTTATACACACCATTTTGTTAGTATTTATTGCTGGTTTACTTTCGTCGCTTATTCCTGCCCGGAAAGCTCTTCGACTTTCTCCATCGGAAGCGCTTCGTAAACAATAATAATAATAAAAAACAAAACAACTTAAAGCTATGTCGACTATAATAGAACTGAAAAACCTCACCAAAATTTACAATGAAGATGGTAACCAGGTGAAAGCCGTCGACGGGGTAACCCTGAACTTTGCAGCTGGTGAATTTACTGCAATTGTAGGACCTTCCGGCTCCGGGAAAACTACTTTACTCAATTTATTAGGGGGTATTGATAAACCAACACATGGAGAAATTATCATTGATAATATTCGTGTAACAGATCTTACAGGCACAGCGCTTATCAATTTCAGGCTACATAATATAGGATTTGTATTTCAATCGTATAATCTTATTCCGGTTCTTACCGCTCGAGAAAATGTGGAGTTTGTAATGCTTTTGCAAAATAAACCGAAAGAAGAGCGTGTGCGACGAAGTATGGAATTGCTGGCAGCTGTTGGTTTGGCCGATAGAGCCAATAGCCGACCTTCGAAATTATCGGGTGGTCAACAGCAACGTGTAGCCGTGGCACGGGCACTTGCTTCACGCCCTAAATTTGTTTTAGCCGATGAACCAACAGCCAACCTCGATTCAAAATCGGCCGAAACCTTACTCGATATGATGGAACAATTGAATAAACACGAAAACATTACATTTATTTTTTCTACCCACGATCCGCGGGTCATGAAAAAAGCTCGACGAATTATTACACTACTCGATGGTCGGGTCGACTCTGACGAAATGATTACACATTAAATTCAATCAAATCAGTAATGGCATTATATTTTTTAAGATGAGAAATATAACAGTATACATTTTTCTTTTATCACTTACATGTTCTATATTGCAGGGTCAAGACGATACAACACATAAGCATGAATTGTCGGGGTATATCAGTAATCTGCAATGGGTGGCATTCGACTCAATTAAAAAACCCTGGATTACTGAAAATGCTTTTAATAACAGAATTAACTTTACTTATACCTTTTCTGATAAATGGCAATTTTATACAGCAGTTCGCAATAAATTTTATTGGTCAGGAAATGCGGAAGGTAATATCATGATTCCTGCCGATAACTCAGTCAATTATGGTATGGTTGATGCTCAATGGACATGGGTAAAAGAACAGTCATTTGCAGCAACCTCTATGTTCGATCGTTTTTTGATACGGTATGAACAAGGGAAAACCTCAATTACACTTGGTAGGCAACGTATTAACTGGTCGCAAACTCTGGTATGGAACCCCAACGATATATTTAATGCATACTCTTTTTTCGATATTGATTATATTGAACGTCCTGGCTGCGATGCCATTCGTTGGCAGTATTTTCCGAATGAGGTATCTACTACCGAATTTGCTGTAAAAATGAATAGAAATAAAGAAATTACAGCTGCTGCATTATATCGGTTTAATATTCATTCGTACGATGTTCAGTTTATAGGCGGTATGGTCGATAACTCCGACTGGGTATTGGGCACAGGATGGTCGGGTAGCTTATTTTCAGGCAATTCATTTCGCGGTGAAATTTCGTACTTTCAACCAAAAAATTCATTTACTTCATGGGGCGAAATATTAGCCTCTTTCTCATTTGATTATACCTTTGAATCGTCGCTTACCTGCATGGTTGAATATTTATATACAAGCCATGTTCCTGATTCTGCATCAAATTTTTTATTATACTATACAGCACCCATGAATGCGAAAAACTTATCGTTTGTTCGTCATAATGTGGTTGCACAGGTGTCATATGCATTTACTCCTTTGCTTAATGGTTCATTGGCCGGATTGTATCTTCCTTCGGTTCGGGGGTATTATTTTTCGCCAGGTTTGAGTTATTCTATTGCTAACAATCTCGAAGCCTCAGCATTTGCTCAAATTTTTGGAGCGAAGACCGATTTTTTTAAGTTGAGTTTTAATTTGTACTTCTTACGGATTAAGTGGTATTTTTAAAAGTCAATTACTCTTTATTCATTATTCTACCCAAATTCAGCACTACTGAAAATTGTTGAGTGCCGCCAGCTGCATGATATATTGACTGTCCGTAACTGAATGAAAATTTTTGGGTACGGATACCTGCACCAAACGAAAATCCAGTTAGTCCATGAGCATCGACTAATCCCATTTCCATCCGACGCTGGTAATTAAAACCTGCAGCAAGGTACATTGTTTTTGAAGGTAAAAATTCAATACTACCTATCATATGTCGAAAAAAATTGTCGAAAAATTTCTCTGATTTGGTTTTTTCTTCGTTGAAATTGACTAAACTAAGCTCACTATCGTATAACATATCATACCGCTGCAAATTATGAGCAGTAAAATTAAACCTGAACGGAGCATACTTTAATTTCTTTGAAACTCCAAGTTCTATTTCAAAAGGGAGTTTTTCATATGTGTTGGAGGTATAAGTTTTAACTTGTGTGCCTAAATTTCGGATTACCAGCGCTGCCGAAAATAAATGTTCCTGAGAATGATATAAAATGCCTATATCAGTAGCTAAACCATATGATATATATCGTTCGTATTTACTGTAAATAGCTTTTAATGTAACCCCTATCCTGAAAGAACTATCAAGATTTTTCGAATACATGCCATTTAATACCAGATCGCGGGCATAAAACTGACTATACAGGTTACCTAATTGATCGGCTTCTAGAAACGAACCATAATTGACGTACTGGCAACCTACAGCAATGGTTCCCGTTTTTGGACCTTGAAAAGCATAGGCAGCATACCCAAACCCGATGCCTGCATAATACGAATTGTAGTTTAATGCCAGGTTTTTATGCATTTGTTCCGATAACAAACCAGGGTTTATAAATACTAGATTTAAATCGTCATCGTTGAGCGCAATAGGACGACCCCCAAGTGCTGCTGCCCGAGCTGAGTTAGTTAAATTTAAAAATTCGTAGGTGGATGAACCTCCTACCTGACCGACTATTATATTTTCAATGCAAACTATTAAAATAAAAGTAAAAAAGGATTTCCTGAGAAATATCATTTAATTACAACTTTTTCTGTACACAAAATAAACGCTTTTTTGTGAATATTATTTTTTTTATTGGGTAAGTAAGTTGATAAATCTGGTTTTTGCGCTATTTACCCATTGCTGAAACGGACTTGAAATGTCTTTGTGTTTGGGTAAATAGGCAATAAAAGGATTGAGATTAAATTCGCTATTTTGGATTCCGGCACCTGATAAAACAGCATCGAGAGCATTACAGGCTTGTTCAAAGTGACCATATGTAGGAACCATCATAATAGGTTTGCCCAGATACATGGCTTCGCAAATCGATTCAAATCCGGCAGTGGAACAGTATCCGCCACACTTACTCATATAATCGAGAAACCGAGTATCGTTTAACCGATGAAACCATAAATTTTCATCCATTTTCAAATCTTCTGGCGCATCGGATTTATCCCAGAAAAAGTGTAATTCATACTCGGGGTGCAACTTATGCCAGCGTTCAATATCTTCGGCATAACCAGCGTTAAGAATATATCCCAGAATGAAACCCCGATTTTCTGATTTCAATTTTGTGACCTCAGCCCGAAGTAAAGGAGGTACAACATAAATGCGTTTTTTAGGCACATCGGCCATAGGTCGAAACGACAAAGCCAGTTTTTTTTCTGCTCGTAAAGCTATTACCCACGAATTAATAGAAAGCAAACGTTTATCAATCCAATATCCTTTAGGAAATACAAACTCAGGATGCTGCAATAAATATTGATGTCCCACAACCATTATCCTCGCTTTCGGCTTATACAAACCAGCATATAAACCTCCCAAAAGCTCATAAAAATTAATAATAACATCGGGCTTTGTTTCCTGAACTGCTTCATGGATAGCAGCAATACTTTTAAAAAACATACCCGATTTAAACAGATTATACCAGATGCTACTCCAGATACGAATTTTCTTATTTTTTGCATCTACTAAAAAATTAGGACTCTCGAAAACGGTTACTGGTGCATTAATTTTTTCATAAAAAAACTGAGGAATCTGCCGACGAGGACTTTTTCCTATTAAAACTTTTACAACCTCATGCCCAGCACTTTGCAACATGGCCGATAAAGCAATGGCCTGTGTCATATGTCCACGTCCTTCTCCCTGAACCAGAAATAAAAACTTCATTCGATTGTATATTTTTTGTGTGTTATGAATATTATAAACTTAACCTACCAAATTGTAAAATACCAACAGCTTATAGTAAAGATTTTTAAATTAAAAATTTATTCGCAATCGTTTCAAAATTTCAGGAAACTATTAATGTAAAATTAAAGTTACAATATTAAGTTTATTTTTCCAAATTGTTAACGAATCCATTTCGATTAATGATAAAGATGTGATTTGAGATTTATATTACTTCTATTTTAAAAAAGAATTTTGCATCTTAAGTACAGGATTTTCAACCAATGAAGAGAAAAATGAGCATTCAACTTGGGTGAAGATTGAAAACTTTAGTTAACGAGCAATTATAATATAGGTTAATACTATATTAAGCAATAACATTTTTATAGGCTTTTAATTTTAATTAAAGCTTTTTTATATTGGTGGCAAACCTAATTCTTTTAAAAACTGGTTATGTGTTTCTCTTGCTTTGGTAATCTGTACTTCAAGCTCAACGAGTTTTTTGTTTACCTCAATCAGGTCAACCTGTTCTTCCTCAATTGATGTGCTAACATACCTTGAAATATTCAAGTTATATTCGTTCTTTTCAATTTCGTCCATGCCTACTCTTCGGGAGTAATGTGTCTCTTCTGATCTGTTTTTAAAGGTATTAACAATCTTCTCAATATGCTCAGGTAATAGGGTATTTTGCCTTTTTCCTTTTTCATAATGTTCGGCAGCATTGATAAAAAGTACGTCGTCAAATTTCTTGCACTTTTTTAGCACCAAAATGCAAACAGGAATACCAGTCGAAAAAAATAGATTAGCAGGCAGTCCGATTACCGTATCAATATTTCCGTCCGTCAGTAGTTTTTTTCTGATTTTTTCTTCGGCTCCACCTCTGAATAATACACCATGAGGAAGAATAATGGCCATAGTACCTTGTTCACTCAAAAAGTGAAAACCGTGTAGCAGAAAAGCAAAGTCGGCTGCTGATTTAGGGGCAAGTCCGTAACTTTTGAAACGAAAATCCTCGGCCATTTCTTCGGTAGGTTCCCAGCGATAGCTAAATGGCGGATTGGCAACAACGGCATCAAACTTTAATTTCTTAGACGGATTCATTTCCCTAAAAATATCCCAATCATTTAACAAGGTATCACCGTGGTGAATTTCAAATTCGGTATCTTTAACGCCATGCAGAAGCATGTTCATACGCGCTAAGTTGTACGTTGTGATGTTTTTTTCTTGCCCGTATATTTTGCCGATGATGCCACCTGCCTCCAGCATTTTCTTTCGTACATTGAGCAACAATGAACCCGAACCACAGGCA
>FQKF010076546.1_pt1 | contig 42905 bp, 24 predicted proteins | sample 1504521 | NCBI WGS metagenome assembly FQKF01 (sample SAMEA4475357, study PRJEB15587) | soil metagenome | biome: Soil; feature: Field | place: India | collected 2015-03-11 | depth 0 m
GCCTCACCTCGGTTACCGAGGTGAGGCATTGCTCCCGTATGAATTGCAGAAAATCCTCTAAATCACTGCGATACGCCGCTACTGTATGGGCAGAAAGGCGACGCTCTAAAGCAATGTGTTGTAAAAAGGACTCTTCGTAAAACATGATACAAGAAAGGCCTCCCTTGAGCTGGTTTACAACACACGCGCCGCGCGCACGACGAGAGGCGATTTCTAATTTTTATTGCCGTACATCTTCTCGCGATACACCGCGCGCAGCACTTCCGAGCGGCGCTCTACCGACGGCTTACTGTAGGCCTTGCGGCGACGCAACTCGCGCAAAATACCCGCGCGATCGAACTTCTTTTTGTACTTTTTAAGCACTTTGTCAATGGGTTCACCATCTCTGACTTCAACGATGAGCATGCAGACTTTCCTTTTTTATTTTTGATGAAGGATTGTGTACTAAATGGGCGGCAAATGTACGTACATTTTTACAAACCCCTGCACACGCGCAAAAGTTTTTTGGCGGCTCAGGCTGGGCAGTTTGCCCGCCTACGCTACGGCTCTTGGGCAGTTGCCCTCACTTTCGGATGCCCATTGCTTCGCCGGCGTTGAAACACTGCCGGGCCGAAAGCCCGCCTTTTCGAGCGACCAGCACGCCGTAGCGGAGATCGTGGATGCCTTCTTTGCTGTGGGCGTCGGGGTTAATGCTGATGGGGATGCCGTACTCTAGTGCCTTGGGGATGAGCGACCAATCCAAGTCGAGGCGGTGCGGGTTGGCGTTGAGTTCGAGGGACACGCCGTGTTTGGCGCAGGCCTCAAAGACGGCGTCCCAGTCGAGCGGATAGCCCGCTCGGCTCAGTAGCAGGCGTCCGGTGGGGTGGCCCAGGATGGTCGTGCAAGGGTTTTCGATGGCCCTGACGATACGTTGCGTGGCTTTTTCCTGGCTCATATTCAGGTTGGCATGCACGGATGCGATGACGAAATCGAATTTTTCCAAAAGCGCCTGTTCATAGTCCAGCGAGCCATCGGCCAGGATGTCGCTTTCGATGCCTTTATAGATACGGAAGGGAGCCAGTTCAGCATTTAGGCGGTCTATTTCCTCCATTTGAGCCAGCACGCGGTCGGGTTCGAGGCCATTGGCATAGAAAGCGGATTGGCTGTGGTCGGTGATGCCGATATAGGCATAGCCCAATTCGCGGGCGTACAGGCACATATCGCGCAGCGAATGCAACCCGTCGCTCCAGGTCGTATGGGCATGCACGACGCCCCGGACGTCGGCGTCGGTAATCAGGTCGGGTAAGTCTCCACGCCCGGCTTGCTCCACTACCAAGGTGCCCTCGCGCAGCTCAGGTGGGATAAAAGGCAGCCCCACGCGCTCGAACACCTCCTGTTCTAAACGCAACTGACTATTCCTCAGGGCAGGAAAAGTGGCGTAAAAGACCCTCAGGAATTCGGGAGAGCCGGTGGTCTCAAATAGCCTCGAGCCAAACGCCTCAGCGCGGCAGTGAAAGAGGCGCAGCGGCGTTTGGCCCTCCAACTTGAGGTAATAAACACTGCCCTCTGAGCGCTCCAGCGCCAGCAATTCGCCATCAAAAGCCAGGTTCAGATCGCCGTTGTAGCCGACTAAGATATCCAAATGCGCAATTACGGGACAGCGCCGACGCACTTCGCCCGTGGGCGCTATAAAGGCGCCGGGCAAGCGACTTGTTAGCCAGGCGCCGACGAAATCGGCCGCCGCCTCAGCCGTGGGATAGTGCAACTGGTTTCTGCTGCGCAGGTAGTACTCCAACTGGTTTTTAAGCGTCTCCTGTGTCTTGAGACCAAAGCCTTTGGCTGCCGCCAGCCGGTTTTCGTTGCAGGCATACCAAAGCTCGCCCACATCGGTGATGCCCATTTCCTGCCAGACCGTCCGCACCTTCTTGGGACCAAAGCCACCGATGTGGAGCATTTCTACAACCCCCGGCGGTGTTTGGGCACGCATTTCTTCCAGGTTCCTCAGGTGGCCAGTAGTGAGCAACTCGCGGATTTTTTTGGTGATAGCCGGCCCGATGCCGCGCAGAGACTGTATTTCGGCGTCGGTTAATTCGCTCAGCGGGCGCTCTAATTTGCGGAGCGTGAGGTAGGCATTGCGGTACGAGCGCACGCGAAAGTCGTCGGCGTCATGCAGCTCCATTAGGTCGGCTAATTCGTTGAACGCCCGGGCAATATCGCGGTTGGTCATAACAATGTGGTGCGTAGTTTTATCGGCAAAGATGCGCCCTCGGCCCTACATCCACCGCTTCCAAGGTTTCCAGCAAACAGGCGCCAGCAACAGGTGTTGTTTTTCCTTGATGGTCGAATTAAAAAAAACGAAGCCCAGTTCAAAGCTGTTTATAGTCAGTGTTACGCACGGGTGTGCTTGAATGCGCTGCCAGGCTTTTGTCATGTCGGCAGACCAGTACAGGTCGTCGAAGATAAAAACGGTTTGCTCGTGTGTGTAAGGCAGGCACTGCTCGAAGTAGGCCAGTGTTGCTGCATTCTGGTGATGGCCGTCAAAAAAAGCAAGGTCGAGGCTGCCCAGCTCCTCGAGCGCTTGTGGCAGCGTTTGAACAAACGACCCGCTTTGAATGCGGACGCGGTCGCTCAGATGCAGCATGTCTAAATGCGCCTCCGCCACTCGGGCGCAAGTGAGGCAACCTTCTAGCGAAACCAGGCGCGCCTGCCGGCTCATGCCCGCGGCCAGGTACGCCGTGCTCACGCCTACGCTGGCGCCCAGCTCCAGCACGCGCTGCGGGCGCAACCACTGCGCCGTTCGGAAAAGCCAGCGCCCCTGCAATGGCGAGCTGGAGGCGCGTTTAGCCAACTGCCGAAGTGGAACCCGTCGGCGCAACGGCACTCCTCGCTCATCGGCAGCGCCGTAGTCCTCCACGTCGAGCATCAGGGGGCTGGCGCGCATCTGCCGGCGCAGGGCCTCGATGTCGTCGAAAGCATAATATCGGCGTTCGTCCTCCAGCACCGCCTGCGCCCAATCAAACGCCAGCGGGCTGTGCACCTGATAAATGGTGTCGGCCTTCGGCCAGAAACCTGCAAAGGCTTTTAATCGGTACACCAAAGAGGACATGACAGCCTTCCGGAACAGCCGATAGAGATGCTGCGCTGGAAAGCCGAAAGGTACGGCAAGGCAAATAAAAGGACGGCTACTACCGGACAATCACTTTGCGCGCAGCCCACTCGCCCGTGTCGTTGCAGAGCGTCAGGAAGTACAGACCCGCCGGCAGCGTTCCGGCTTCCAGCATCGTAACGTCCTGGCCCACAGGCTTCACGGCGCTGGCCACCAAGCGGCCGGTGGCGTCGCTCAGCCACAACTGGCCACTCACATCTACGGAAGTGCGCACCCACAAGCAGCCGCCCCGTAACGGATTGGGATAAACAACCAACTCAAGCGCAGCGCCCGGCTCGGCAGTAGAGGTCGGGTTCAGCCCCGCCGGCAGCGGCACAAAGTAGTCCAAGTAGAGGCGGTATTCACCTGGCCCTAACGGTAGTTGGACATTCGGGTTCGTTACGTTTAGGGTAGCGCCTGTGTAGTACTCATGCCATGTACCCGTATGCTGAAAAGTCAGGGTGGCTGTTGTGGCGTTTATGCCCACATTGGCTACGACTACGGCATTGGCCGTTGGGCTGTTCAGGTAAATACTGCGCACCTGGCCACTGCCAAGATTAAGCTGCGCATCGGATGTTTCAAACACGTCCTGCGCGGTGCGCAGATGCAGCAGTGCCGCCGTAACATCAAAAAGCCGCCGACGGTGCGGATCCTGATAGTAGTCCCACCGGATGGGCTTGGGATCTACGCGGCAGTTGTTGTTGATGGTACCGTTTGGGCAATAGTTGATGGAGAAGTCGTAGCCCACTTCGCCGAATTGCCACAACATTTTCGGTCCCGGCACGGTGTAGAGCAGGTTGGCCAGCATCTCAATGCGGCGCAGAGCCACGGGCAGTGTGCGAACGTTGTGTGCTGCATTGGCTGTGTTGCCGAAGGTCAAGCATTCGTAGGCGATGCGCTCTTCGTCGTGGCTTTCCATGTAGCCGATAAGGTGCGGCACATTCCAACCGCGGCGCTGGTGCGATACCCAGCGCAGGTCGGCGTTGATGCCGCTGGTGAAACCTAAGGCAACATCCTTGTATGCACCAAACATGTTGCCCCACAACATCATGCCGTATTCGGCCAGCACCTTTTCCTCGTCGTTGTCGGCAAAGTGCTCTAAGATGACGTAGGCTCCGGGCTTAACGCTCCAAATGTGGTCGGCGTATTCGCGCAGGATGGCCACGCGCGAGGCGTCGTATTGCCCCCAGGCGGCCGTATTGCCCAGGGTGTTTTTTTGGGTGAACCCTTTGGATAGGTCGAAGCGAAAGCCGTCCAGGTTGAACTCCTCCAACCAGTATTTCAGGCAGTTTTTGACATAAATTTTCGTCAGTGCGCTCTCGTGGTTGAAGTCGTAAAAGACATTGAAGTCGTGGCGAGGCACCGGGTTGAGCCACGGGTTGTTGGACGCCGGGCGGTTATTGGCGGCGTCCCAATAGAGGCGAGCTAAGGGGCTGGCACCGGTTGCGTGGTTGAACACCACATCCACGATGACTGCCATGCCGCGGCGGTGGCATTCGTCCACCAATCGCTTCAGGGCTTCGGGTGTGCCGTAGTACTTGTCCAGCGCTTTGTGGAAGGCAGGGTTATAGCCCCAGCTGATGTTGCCGTCGAACTCGTTGATGGGCATTAGTTCTATAGCGTTGACGCCTAAGCGTTGCAGGTAGTCGAGCGTATCGAGCAGCGTCTGGTAGTCGTGCCGGGTCAGAAAGTCGCGCAGCAGCAGTTCGTAGATGACCAGATCGGTCTTTTGGGGCCGGTTGAAATTCGGGATTTGCCACGGATAGGGTTGCTGGTTGGTCTGGAAGACTGACACGATACCGTTGGTTTTGCCCGTCGGATACGGCAAGAGATTGGGATACGTCAGGGGCGGTATGTGAGGGTCGTTCCACGGGTCGAGCACGAGGGTGCTGAACGGGTCAGCGATGCGCAGCGTACCGTCCACCAGATACTGGAAGCGATAGGGCTGGCCCGGGGTCAGACCGGAAAGTTCGAGCCACCAGATATTGCCCAGCGCGTTGCGTTTCATCTGATAAGTGTCGGAGGGTGTCCAGTCGTTGAAGTCACCGATGAGGTGGACGACCTGCTTGCCCGGAGCATACAGTTGGAAGCGCACCGTCTGCGCGTTGATATAGTTGATGCCGTACTCCGTGCCAGCGGGCGGGTTTTCGGGCGCCTGATTGAGCGGAGCAATGTACACGAATCGGGCCGTATCGCGTTGAGCGCCCGCCTCAGCCACGAACTCTACGGTGTGTACACCTGAGCCGGCTGTGATGTTGGTTTCCAGCAAAGTACCGGTTGCGCTGGCTACCAGGACACCGTTGTCATACAGACGCAGGCTGGCCGGCAGCGAAGCAGCGGCGCGCACGGTGAGGCTACTGCCCGCCGAGGTAAGTACCAGACTGCTGGCCGGCGCCAACAGGGCCGTTTGCAGGCCCATGTTATCGGGATAGACGGGGTAAAAGATATCACTGCCGTCCGTAGCCCGCCCCACGATAGAGCCGTTCGCGTTGCGAAAGACAAAAGCCAGCTTCAGTACCTGCTCGCCTGGAGGAATACCGAAAAACGTGCGGATGTTGAACGTTTTCGTCCACCGGTTTGGGCCAGCCTGCTGCATCAGCCCTACGGGGTCGGCCACGCCCCAGGTCGTCTTCACGTAGCGCCAGTCGCTGGGCGTAGTGCTTTGCGAGGTGATAACCCCCATGTGGGCGTACACGGGCGACACACCCACCAAGGCACCATTGCCCAACGTAACGTCGTACGTGATGGTAACGTCATCGTCCACGCGTGGAAAAACAGGCAGGCACGTTACCTGTGCCCAAAGGGCAACACCAGAAGTCAGCAGCCACAGCATAGAACCGCTCAAGATAAGGCCGCGAAGACAAAAAACCGAAGCATTCCAAGTAGTCTTGACCATGAAAAAGAGCATTTTTGGTTACAAAAAAATCCTATCTCCCTCAAGACGCAGGGAAACAGGATTTTAGCGATTTCGCGTCGGCGAAGGAACAGCTTTTCCCGGTCTCCGCCAAATGTAGCGGCCAATTGTACCCGCCAAACTTACTTAGCCCAGTATCCGCCAAACAAGTTTGGCGGGTATTGAGCTATAGCCCCAGTAGGTGCCCCATGAGTTCCTGTTTGGTCATCAGGTAGCGCCGGTTGTCGTCGTGTGGCGGAATGACGAGCGGGACTCGCCCAACGACCTCGATGGGCGAACGCCGCAGAGCCGCTTCTTTATCGGGGTTGTTGGTGATGAGTTCGACCTGTCGGATGCCGAGGTCCTGGAGGATGAACACAGCGCACTCGTACTGACGGGCATCCACATCGAAGCCCAAGTGGGTGTTGGCTTCGGCCGTGTTTAGGCCCTGGTCTTGCAGGTTGTAGGCTTTCAGTTTGTTGATGAGGCCGATGCCGCGCCCTTCCTGACGCAAGTAGATGAGCACGCCGCCCTGTTCGGCGACAAGGTGCAGGGCAGCGTCGAGTTGTTCGCCGCAATCGCAACGGCGCGAGCCAAACACATCGCCCGTGAGGCATTCGGAATGAATACGCACGGGCGTAGGGCGGCTGGGATCGAAGCCCTCGGCCACCACAGCCAAGTGCGGCATTCGCTCATCGGCCCGATCAGCATAGGCGACGAGCGTGAAATTTCCGGCTCGGGTAGGTATGCGGGCTTCGGCTTGTTTTTTCATGCTATTGAATGATTTAAGGCGCGGTTAAAACATCAAGAGGACTGCTTCGGTTCGAGGCACGCAAGGCGTTAATGAACCACGGGTAGCTGCAGCACACTCGTTGTGTGGGTAACAGGCGCCCATCGGTACTGAAGCAGAAAGCCCTCCAGCCGGCGCTTTTCTTCGGGGCTTAGTGCTGGTTCAACGCTGAGCACGGAGAGGGTACTGTCGGAGCGAACGAACACCTGCAGGCGCAGTGTATCTGCCTGGATGGTGCGTTCTAATAGTCTTATTTGCCTATACTGTTGCCAAAATGCCGGCCAGCCGCTTTCCGGTCGAAGTGGCTCAAGGTCAGGTTTTTGGCGCCCGCCTGGGCTACTGCCTACCGTCAGGGGGTGACTTGAAGAGGGTATTTCTTTGGAGTTTTCCAAAGATTTTCTGCTTTTAATAGCATTTGGTGGCGGTGCCGCAGGATGGTCCGTAGAGCGGCGTATCTCTGAAGACTGCATGGCTTCTTGAAGGGAGGGTGGCGTTTCGAGTCTCGATATATCCTGATAAGCCAGTACGGCGGGTGTATCGAGACCACTCGTTCCTTCCTGGGGCGCTACCGCCCTTCTTTCTCGATGCATGGCAGACGGCTCTGGTATAATTGTGGCTTCTGGAGCATTTTCGACAGCAGTATAGGCATGCTCTCGCGCGTCCTCGGGCCCTTGTTCAGGGGCAGCATAAGCAGTTACATCTCCTGAGTCGTCTGCAATCCATTCCAGTGTTGGCGCCATGGCCCGCTCTGGGCTGGCAGGTGCATCGGCCCACCACCAATACAGCACTCCGGCCAACAGGAGAACGGCCGCAGCACCAACCCAATACCGTATCAGCCCTACTCCTTGCCGCCGGGTGGGCGCGGCGGCTAACCGCTGTCTAAGGCGTCCCAGAGCTGCAGCATGTTCCTCGGCAGGCAGAGCCGTAAATCCTTCCCAAACCTCGCGCCGAAAGGTATCATCGCCAATAAGGCGCTGTAAAGTTGCCTCATCTGCACGGGTGAAGGCCCCAGAAACCCAGCGCTCTAGCAGTGTAGCAAAGAGCGCGTCGTCGTCGCGCAACGGCGTGTTCATGCGTGCTTTTTTTCCATACACAGGCGCAGGTTGCGCCGGCCATTTTGAATGTAGGAGCGGATTTTACCCACATCTTCGCCCATTTCCTGGGCGATATCGCGATAGGATTGGTCTTCCAGATAGAAGCGCCGGATGCTGAAACGTTGCTTTTCGGGCAGGGTTTGCAGGCATTGTTGCAGGCGCTGCAGGTCGTTGGGGTGGTTTATTTCGATGTCGTCGGCGGGTGTGGTGGCATCGTAGCGCACCATGTTTTCAGGGGCATGGTAGTCGGTGGGGGCGCGTTTATGGCGGCGCAGTTCCATGAGGCAATAGTTGCGGGCCAGCGCATACAGCCAGCCGCGAAAGGCGCCCACTTCATGCGTCCGGGCCTTGTGGGTCAATTCTTCGTAGATGCCCATGACCGCATCTTCAGCAGCGTGCGCGTCGCGCAAAATGTTGAGACAAACCCCGTAAACCATTATCATGTAGCGTTCGTAAAGCTGACCTAAATAGCGTGATTCGCCAGTGCGCTGATATTGCGCTAGCAGTTCCTCATCCGAAGGAGCGCTGTGGGTCTGGGTGCGAGTAAATCGAAGCATGCGCGCCACGCGTTTGTCGCGCCCAAAGGTAGGCAGGAGATGCGGAAAGGAGCGGTTTTGCATAAGAGAAGGTGGGATGCGCCACTCTTCGTCCGCTTGAGCGCAAGGTGGTTTTGCCCGGGACCGCTCGTGAAGACCTTGGCCGCCAGAGAAATTGCATTTGAAAACTGCTCTTGCGCAAGACTGCTGCCAGGCAAAAGGTTTAAAAAAACCGCCGAGGCCGCATAGGTATCCCTCTCGGCGCTCTTTTGCGTCATCGGGGGTTAAGAAAGAAGGTCATGGCAATTTTTGACTAAAGTTGCGCGGGCACAACACAAAGTCATTTGCCTCACGCAGTGTCGTGTGCTCCTCGCAGCTTAGACGAAGCAAGCCCTACTCTATTTTTTTTCATTTAACATCCTGATGAGCATCCTACTTGTAAGGCAACAAGGCGAACGAGATGTTTAATAGGAAGATACCTATTTCCACCTCTGCCGCTTCAGTACAATTTTTTTGCAGCGGCAGCAAGGCGTGCGTCTGGGTGCCGAAGAACTGACTTTTCTGAGGCGACACCTTTCGGTAGGGTTACTTCAGTACTCCGCGTTCTTCTGCCCGCCAGATGCGCAGTTGAGTTCCATCTGAGAGGGTGTAGTCGAAGATGAGCGTCAGGCGTCGTTGGCTTTGGAGCCGCTTCAGGATAGCCGTATTCATGGAGTTTTTTTTGTGCCAGTCGGCGCTGTCGTCGCGGGTGAACAGGTGAAGGTAGAATACCTCGCGGGGTAGGTTGTCCTCGCGCAAAGGGTGCAGGCAGGCGGTGGTATGCAAGGCATTGAGGTACTTGCGGCTTTCATCGTAGGAGAGGCTCCAGTGCATATGTGTAGGCAGGTTCAGGAGGGCTTCGGTCAGGGACTGCTGCTGGTGGTTGTAGGTCCGTCCAGCCAGCTGCGCAACGGCGAAGAGTCCCGCTGAAAGCCCGGCAAGCCCCCACCGAAACAGGCGGCCTACTCGCATGCCCCCTGAAAACGCACCGGCAAAGGCCAGAAGTGGCACCAATGGCAACACAAACCGCCCTTGGAGCACCAGCCCTTTGAGGCTGCCGCTTTTGGCAAAAGCGTCGTAACCGTAGGCGCCGTATAGCAGCAGCAGGGCCGCCACTGCAAGTGCCGTTTCCGGCCGGAAAGGCATTGTTTTATTTTTCAAAAAAAACAATCCGCCTGGGCAAAGCACGGTCAGAGCCATGATATAAAAAACCGCGTTAGCAGGCAGGTGCGCCGGCGAAAAATCAACGCCTGGATGGCGAACATAAAAAACGCTGCCTAAGCACTTTTCGCCCCAGATCAGCCGCGCTCCTGCGCCGAGAGCAAAGCCCGCCCAGAGCCAACCGGCACGCCGGCCGGGTCGCCATAGGGCGCCAACGAGAAAAGGCAAAGCCCACAGCAGGTTCGTCTCGCGAAACAGCAACGCCGCACCCGCGCACAGCCCCGCTCCCAAAGCGCCCCATTGGCGGTGGCCGTAACCGGCATAAGCACACAAGAACGCCGCTGCCAGCCCCAGGCTGGGCACATCGCTCATGATAGTGCGCGTCAGGAGCAGCCCGGGCATAAACAGGGCCGGATAAAACGCCCACACCATGGGCCGCCGCCAGCGCTGCAGCAGCAGGGCTAATGCCCACACGCCGGTCAGCCAAAACAAGAACCCGGTGCCGAATGCCGCATCGGGGCGTCCCGTCAGGCCGATGAGTCCAGCAGCTGTGAGCGCTACACCGGGCGGGTAGCCGCTCCATGCTGTCGAGCCGCATGTTGGGGCGCGCCCCAGTAACCGCAGCGCGTCGTTGAGATAGGCTACCTCGTCGGCAATGAGCACATGAGTAGGCCAGGTGAGCCCGTACAGGGCTGCAGCAAACAGCGTCCAGGCGGCCAGCAGGCGAGTGTCGGATATCATGGCGCTGCGAAGGTGCAGCAATGAGGGCTTTCGGGCAAAAACATCCTGCCTGCCGATGAGCAAAGCCCGCAGAATAGGAGCATGCAAGGCCGGATCTGTGCAGGAGCTCGGGCTGTGAGAGTGAATGTGTACTTTTGTGCGCCCTTTGGCAGGGGCAATTGCCTACCCTACGCGCATGGAAATCTACAAGGCAGAATTTGTGTCCAGCTTTACGGCAGAAAACCAGTGTCCTAAGACGGGGTGGCCGGAATTTGCTTTTATCGGGCGCTCCAACGTGGGCAAATCGTCGCTCATCAACCTGCTTACCGGGCGCAAGGGGCTGGCCAAAGTGTCGGCCACACCGGGCAAAACACAACTGATCAACTTTTTCAACATCAACGACCGGTGGTACCTGGTGGACCTGCCCGGCTACGGCTACGCTAAGGTGTCGAAAAGCCAGCAGCGCAGTTTGGCCAACATGATCGAAGGTTACTTAGCCAAACGCCAACGGCTGGCGCTGGCCTTCGTGCTCATTGACGCCAACGTGCCGCCAACACGGGCAGACCTGGAGTTTATCAACAGTCTGGGCGAACTGCAGGTGCCCTTTGCCATAGTTTTTACCAAAACCGACCGCCATAAAAAGGGCGTCAACCAGGCCGACAACATCAGCGCCTTCCTAGAAGCTCTTAGCCAGACCTGGGAGCCATTGCCTGTGCATTTTCTGTCCTCATCCGTTACCGGAGCAGGACGCACCGAAATCCTCGACTACATTGCTCAGATTTTACGCAGCCTTTCCACCTGAAATACATCGAAACCGTGAAGAAAGACCTCGTCATTTATCCGCACCTCTACGAGAACATGGAAGACTGGCCCATCTATCGGCTGAGCCAGGATAGGGCCAATTTTATTCGCGAGATAGAAGAGGTAACGTTCCAGCGTCTGTCGTCGCGCAAGTTTCAGGCAATGGTGGACACGCTGGTAAAGACGATTTACCAGGAGCGCATTCGCATCAAGGAGTCGCCTTGGAAGGTGGACCCGCCCAACGAGCGCGTGTTCTGGAGCAAGGTGAGCAAGCGCCTGATTGAGCGCTCCCTCGACCGCCCCGAAGAGGAGGGGCGCCCGAAGGCGGAAGAGATACTGCGCCTCATCATCCACCGCTACGCCGAAGAGATTGTGGGCACGTTTCGCATCTCCACGTTTCGCTTTGCGCGCAGCTTTCTGACCGTATTTTTCAATCGGCTGTTCAATGCCGCGGTGGACAAGAGCATTGCCAGCCTATGGCGCGGCCGACGGCAGCTGTACGAGCGCCTCAATGTCGTGGGCGATATTGAAACGGTACGCAGCTTGTTTCAGCACGGCACGGTGGTGGTAGCGCCTACGCATTCGAGCAACTTAGACTCCATCCTGGTGGGCTACGTGATGGACCAGATCATGGGTCTGCCCTCCTTCTCGTATGGCGCCGGGCTGAACCTGTACAATTTCGGCCCGGCAGCCTATTTTATGAACCGGCTGGGCGCTTACCGGGTGGATCGGCGCAAGAAAAACATTATTTATTTAGAGACGCTCAAGACAATGAGCCGCCTGAGCATCCAGCGGGGGGTGAACAGCCTGTTCTTCCCCGGCGGCACGCGCGCCCGTTCGGGCGAGCTGGAGCGCGAACTGAAAATGGGCCTGTTGGGCACCACCGTAGAGGCACAGCGCGCCCTCTGCCAACAAGGCTCGGACAAAAAAGTATTCATCGTGCCCATGGTGCTCAGCTACCACTTCGTGCTGGAAGCCCCTTTCCTCATCGAAGAGTACCTGCGCAGCGTCGGAAAAGAGCACTACCTCCGTCTGCGCGACGAAAGCTATAGCGTGCGCAGCTGGTTCCGATACATATGGCGCTTCTTCTCTACCACCAGCGACATCGCTGTCAGCGTAGGCAAACCCATGGATGTCGTGGGCAACTTTGTGGACGCGCAAGGGCGCAGCTACGACCGCTTCGGAAATGAGGTGGATATTTGCGACTACTTCCGCGACATCAATGGCGACATCAACGAAGACAAACAGCGCGAAAGTGAATACACCCGCCTGTTGGCCGAATGCATCGTTGAGCGCTACACCGTGGACAATGTCGTCCTGAGCAGCCAATTGGTCGCCTTCGCTGTGTTCGAAATCTTAGCCCACCAAAACCCGCGCCTCGATCTGTTCGGACTGCTGCGTCTGCCGCCCGACGACTATCGCTTCCCCTTCCGCGCCGTCGTGGAGGTAGTCGAGCAAATGCAGCGCCAGCTGTTTGAGTGGGAGGCCGAAGGCAAAATCAAACTCTCCGAGGAAATGCGCTGGCCCGCCCCCGACCTGGTGCGCCATGGCGTGAGCAAACTGGGCATTTTCCATCGCGAGAAACCGCTTTACTTCGTCAAAGACGAGGCTATCGTATCGTCCAACTTCCGCGTCCTCTACTTCTATCACAACCGTCTAAAAAACTACGGCCTGGAAAAAGCTGTTCAATGGAAATCGGAAGAAATCGAAGTGTGGCGAAACGAGTAGAGGCTCCCGACGAATAAGGTAACCACCTGCAATGACTTCCCTCACTTTTTACTTTTTACTTCATTTCATGTACGAGAACTTACGCATTGAATACCGCGACGGTATTGCCGTGGTAACCATCAACCGAGAGAGGGCGCTGAATGCGCTGAATACGGTGACGATGACTGAACTGGGCCGTTTCTTCGGCGAAGAGGCGCCGACGCTGTCCGGGCTGAAGGGCGTTGTGCTGACTGGTGCTGGCGAGAAGGCTTTTGTGGCCGGGGCCGATATTACTGAATTTAGCGGTTTGAACGGGGCTGAGGGCGCCGCATTTGCGCGCAACGGCCAGCAGGTGTTCGACCTTATCGAGCGTTTTGGGCGTCCTGTAGTGGCGGCGGTGAATGGTTTTGCGCTGGGCGGCGGCTGCGAGCTGGCCATGGCCTGTCATCTTCGCGTGGCAGGTGAGCGGGCGCGCTTCGGACAGCCGGAGGTAAACCTGGGCCTGATACCAGGTTATGGGGGCACACAGCGCCTCATCCGATACATCGGGCGAGGCAAAGCGCTGGAATTGCTTATGACAGCTGACATGATTGGCGCCGAGGAAGCCCTGCGGCTGGGCTTAGTCAACTACGTTGTGCCTGCCGGCCAGGAGGTAGCCAGAGCCTGCGAGCTGATTGAAAAAATCGCTGCCAAAGCGCCGGTGGCTATCGCTAAAGTCATCGAATGTGCCAACGCCTATTTTGCTCCGGCAACGGACGGTTTCGCCTTTGAAGCGGAAGCCTTTGGCGCTTGCTGCGACACCGAGGATTTCCGCGAGGGCGTGAGCTCCTTTATCGAAAAACGGCCGGCCCGTTTTCAGGGCAAGTGATGGATGTCATTTCATTAAGCAACCAAAACCAGTATAAGCCCTGGGCGGTGCGCCAGACCTTTGCCGCGCATCTTTATGCCAATGAGGGTTGTTTTATGGGCATGAACGCTAAGTACATTGAGACCGACATTGTCATCATCGGCGCCGGACCAGTGGGTCTGTTCGCCGTTTTTGAGGCCGGACTGCTGAAAATGCGCTGCCATTTGATAGACATTCTGCCCCAGCCGGGTGGGCAGCTGGCCGAAATTTACCCGAAAAAACCCATCTACGACATTCCAGGCTACCCTAGCGTGCTGGCAGGCGAACTGGTGCAAAACTTGCTAAAGCAGATAGCACCTTTCCACCCGGGCTTTACGCTGGGCGAGCGCGCCGAAACACTGGAGCGCCAGGCCGATGGCCGATGGCGCATCGTCACTGACCATGGCACAGTGCACGTGGCGCCAGTCGTATTCATCGCCGGAGGGTTAGGCTCCTTCGAGCCACGCAAACCGCCTATAAGTAACATTGGCGACTACGAAAACGGACGCGGCGTAGCCTACTATGTGCGCAATCCGGAAGACTATCGCGGCCAACGCGTCGTCATCGCCGGCGGCGGCGATTCGGCATTGGACTGGACGATCTACTTAGCCGACGAAGCTAAACATCTGACACTGATACACCGCCGAAGCGAATTCCGCGGCGCTCCCGACTCGGTAGAAAAAGTACAACACTTAGCCCGACAAGGCCGCATCCGCCTCATCACCAACGCCCAGGTGGTGGGCCTTAGCGGCAACGGGCACTTAGAGCGCGTAACCATCCAGCACGACACCGAGGGCGCCTGCGAGATAGACACCGACTACTTCCTGCCTCTCTTCGGCCTAACGCCCAAACTCGGACCTATCGGCGAATGGGGGCTGGAATTGCAAGATGGTGCCGTTGTGGTCAATACTTACGACTACAGCACCAATCTGTCGGGCGTGTTCGCCATCGGCGATATCAACACTTACCCGGGCAAACTGAAACTCATTCTGTGCGGCTTCCACGAAGCTACTTTAGCCTGCCAGTCCGCCTTTAAAGTGGCCAACCCGAGCAAAAAACTCTCTTTCAAATACACCACCGTTACCGGCATCGAAGGCCTACCGATAGAAACACCGGCTTAAGCCTAAACGCTTGCGCACCGCCCATGCCCGAACACGTCATCACCGTTACGGTTATTGACCGCGAAAACCACACCTACCGCTTGGAAGCACCCACCGACATGGGACTGAACCTCATGGAACTGTGCAAAAGCTACAGCCTGCCCGTCAAAGGCACTTGCGGTGGCATGGCCTTGTGCGCCTCCTGTCACGTCTATGTGCTGAGCGAACACGAACTACCCCCACCGTCGGACGACGAGCTGGCTATGCTCGACTCGGCCTTCTTCGTGCAGACCAACAGCCGTTTAGGCTGCCAGATACGCCTGCGTGACGAACTTGAAGGCTTACAGGTGCAACTGGCCCCCGAGTCGGAATAAATTGGGCTTTCATCTAATTTTGAACCCAACGGCGCGCGAAGGCGCGTTCTTTGAAGCTTGATTTCAACAGAATTTATCTCCTTGCGCGCTATGAGCCAATTTTTCAAATTTTTATTCGCCTCTTGCCTGGGCACCTTTCTGGCCTTGCTGCTGCTCTTCTTTGTGGCCATCGGTTCCATCACCAGCCTGGCCTCTAAAGGTTTGGAAACGGCCAAAGCAGAAGTCAAACCCAACACGGTGCTGGAACTGTCATTAGACAACCTCATACCAGAAAAGACTAACAACATAGCCATTGCACCCTTTGAACTCGAGCAAGAGGACGTATTGGGGCTGCATGACATCATTCGTGCTATTCGCAAAGCCAAAGAAGACCCGGACATCAAGGGCATCTACCTCAACAAAGCCACGCCTATCATGGGCTGGGCCTCGCACAACGCCCTGCGCGAGGCCTTAGCGGACTTCCGCACATCAGGCAAATTCGTCGTGGCATACGCACACCTGTACACGCAGGGGGGCTATTACTTGGCCTCTGTGGCCGATGAAGTATTGATAAACCCTATTGGCGGTGTGGACTTTCGCGGCCTGTCGAGCACTATTCTGTTCTTCAAAGGCATGTTGGACAAATTAGACGTGCAAATGCGCATTTTTTACGCCGGTAAGTTCAAGAGTGCTACAGAACCGTTCCGCTTAGATAAGATGAGCCCCGAAAACCGCCTGCAGGTGCGCGAGTACGTAATGGCACTGTACAACGACATGATTGCCGACATCAGCGCCAGCCGCAACATACCCGCCGACACGCTGCGCAACATTGCCGAAAACTTCGACGGCCGCACCGCTGAAGGCGCCCTGAGCCGCCGCTTGGTGGATCGCCTGGCCTACGAAGACGAGGCTTTGGAGCGCCTCAAGGGACGCATGGGTTTAGGCAAAGACGACAAACTGCACCGCATCAAAGTCGAAGACTATTTCGATGCTCGCGTCAAGAAGATTGACTTCAAGTCGAAGGATAAAATCGCTGTCGTCTATGCCGAAGGCGCCATCGCCGATGGCGACAAAAGCGACCCGGGCGAAATTTTGGACGGACCCTATGTTAAAATGCTGCGCCGCATCCGCCAGGACAAGGCCGTCAAGGCCATCGTGCTGCGCGTCAACTCACCCGGCGGTAGCGTGCTGGCCAGCGAAAACATTCTGCGCGAAATCATCCTGTGCCGTGAAGCCGGCAGACCCGTCATTGTCAGCATGGGCGACGTGGCCGCTTCCGGCGGCTATTATATCGCCTGCCTGGCCGACAGCATCTTCGCCGAACCCACCACCATCACCGGCTCTATCGGGGTCTTCGGCGTCATACCCATCCTCCAAAACACCATGAAAAACAAGCTAGGCATCACCGCGGACACCGTCCGAACCCAGCGATACTCGGCCTTCGGAACGCCTTTCTTCGACTTTTCGCCCGACGAAAACCGCCTCATCCAGGGCCAGGTTGACCGCATCTATGCCGACTTTTTGGCGCGCGTGGCTAAAGGCCGACGCATGACGCCCGAACAGGTACACGAAATCGCCCAGGGCCGTGTTTGGATCGGACAAAAAGCTCTCGAAATCGGCTTGGTGGACGACCTCGGCGGCTTAGACCGTGCCCTTAGCGCCGCCGCCCAACGCGCCGGCATCGAAAAATACCGCATCGTCGAATACCCGGCCACCAAAACGCCCTTAGAGCAAATCTTAGATAAACTCACGCGCAAAACCGACCCCGACGACGAAGTGCGCACCTGGATGATGCGCTCCGACCTGGGCGAACTCTACCCGATGTATCGAATGCTGCGCGACGCCCGCAAAAATCAGGGCATTCAGGCCCGCCTGCCCTTCGAGATTATCCTGCGCTAAAGCTCACGTAGAGGTATCGCTTTCGCGTGCCTCTAAAGGCGACACCTCTACGCCACAAAATACTGGGACCGGAGATCACCGCCACAGGCTGAAAATCCGAGGCCCTCGCTGGGTATGCCGGCTGAAAGCTACTGTAGGTAGGGTTCAAATTTTGGGTAATCAACTTTTTGGAAGAAAAGGTCAGGGCTGCTGGCGCCCGGGCCTCGTGTGTTAAACTCTCCGTTTGTCGAGCGTTGGTCGCCGAATTGGTACAATTTTTGGCCGATAGATGACAAACGCTTTTGGGGCGCACGGGCAAAGGGTCTCCTTTGAGGCTTTTTTGCCGCTCCCTGCAGGGGGCCTTTTCTTTCGTGAAGAAAATCCGAGCACTTGCTTTTGGTGTTTTCGCTGTAACCTTGCGCCCGTTTTTTAATCCTTAATCCGTTGTCCTGCGGTCGGTTGTGATGCAGAAGGTTTTCCCCGTGTACATCTCCGGTGAAGTCATTCACTTAGATGTCTATATCTGCTGTAAAACAACGTTTTCCTACCAAACCGATCACATTCGATGCGCAAAACGGTACCCACATCCCGAGCTCTCACCTCTGTTTTCCTTCCCTTATCCTCAATTTTTACTACCATGAACAGTACCTCAACGTGGCGCTGGCTGCTTAGAGCAGTCACGCCTATGGCTTTTTTGCTCATCACCGCAGCAAAACTGCACGCTCAGCCTTGCTCGATCACGTGGCCAGGTTTTCCCAATCCGGTATCCATTACCATCACCTTAGACCCCTTGCTTGGCACGGCAACATTGGACTACAACGTGGTTGTTGGCGCTGGAGTTACTAGTGGTGCTCCGTGTACGCCGGTCAGCAATGATCACGTGCGTTTCTACGCAGACTCGCTCAAGACGGTTTTTTTTGACCCGATGAGCCCTGCCATCCTGTACTTTGACTGCTCAAACACCGGAGCGCCCATGACCATTTGGGTGGCCATCAACGACGGTACGAGCGGCGATATGAGCATGAACCCCTTTGGCGAAAGCCAGTCAGTGCGTTTGAAGGTAACTATTGTGGACAACACCTTACCAGTCATGATGAACCCGGTGCCCACGGCCACTGCCAATACTTCGGACGACGGAGGCGGGAGTTGCTGGACGCACGACATCAGCACTTGGAGTTCCCAAGATATCGCTATCAATGGAGAGCTGCCGGGCTTCTGCGGCTTTTTCCCGGGCACGGGATGCTTTGAGGACAACTGCTTAGACTCCATTAGCGTAACCTATACGCTCTCGGGCGCTACGACAAGAGCGGAAACCCCTGCGCCGCTGGTATTCCCCCTCCCACCGGTGTGGGACGCCGGCCTGGACACCTTCTACGTTGGTACGACAACCGTCACCTATTATGTGTATGAAAGAGGGACGTTCCGCTTCAGCACTACGACTACCGTAACGGTGCACGACGACGAGGACCCAAGCATCACTTGCCCGCCTAACCAAGTCTTTTCTACCGATACTAGTGTTTGTACGCGTGCTATTAGCGGCCTCGTTCCGACGGCGTACGCCGACAACTGCGCTGTAACAAAGATAACCTGGGAGGCACCGGGAGCTACTCCTGCTGTTTCTCCAATAACGGGTATTAACGATACAATTTCGGCGACTTTTCCGTTAGGCATAACCACCGTAAGTTTTGAAGCCAGTGACGCGGCTGGCAACACGAGCTCTTGCATGTTTACGGTAAAGGTAAACGACAATGAACCTCCTGCAATCATCTGCCCGCCCTCTGTTACAGTGGCAGCGACGGGGCCGGCTACCTGCAACTACACAGTCGTGGGTACCGCATTGGATGCTACGGCTACGGACAACTGCCCGCCGGTGGTCTCTATCACAAACAACTATAACAGTGGAAGTACCCTCAACGGAGCGGTGTTTCCATTAGGCCCGACGGTCATCACCTGGGTGGCTGAAGATGCAGCGACCAACACCCAGACCTGCTCCTTGACCATCACCGTAAAGGATAGCCTGGCTCCTGCCGGCCCAGCAGCACCGATGCCCGCCAGCCAAGTCATCACGGTAAACGTCACGCCAGGCGACTGCTCGAAGAGCGTTACTTACGAATATCCAGGCTTTTATTTCCATAATCCGCCCGACTGCACGCCGCCTGTAACACTGACGGAGGGACCAGCGGTAGTGAATGGCGTTATAGATCCAGCATTCTTCACCGCTTTACCGGCATTTAACCCTATCTCCGGACGAATGGCCTTCCTCTTTGGCGCGGCGGCCACGCTCTCGTTTCCGGTAGGTCAGACGGTCATTTATTACACTTGGGCGGACGGTGCCGGCAACAAAAAGGTAGACTCCATCGTGGTGAACGTACTGGAGAACGTACCGCCGGTAGCCAAATGCAAACCTGGTATCATTACGCTGCCTCTGAATGCTAGCGGCAATGCTATGCTGACAGTCGGCCAGGTGGATAACGGCTCCTTCGACAACTGCGGCTTGGATACGCTGACTATTGACTTGAGCAGCTTCACTTGTGCCGACTTGACAGGGCTGCATACCGTTACGCTGACGGCCTTAGACCTGGCCGGGAACACTTCGACGTGCACCTCCACGGTGGACGTGGTGGACAACATTGCGCCCACAGTACTTTGCCCAGGCAACAAGACGGTAACGACCAACATGGGCTGCACAGCTGTAGGTGTAGCGAGCATTAACATGAACCTGGGGGTGGCGCCGCTATTGTCCGGGCAGTACCTCGACAACTGCCCCGGGGCTACAGTGAGTTGGCAACTCACAGGCGCAACCACCGCCAGTGGTACAGGCTCTGTCCCGCTGACGCAAGCCTTTAACTTGGGGGTAACCACAGTAACATACACCATTACTGACGGCTCGGGTAATAATGCTGTGTGCAACTTCTCGGTGAATGTGGCCGACAACACACCGCCCGACTGGACGGGTACGGGCCAGGCGCCTAATTCGACCCTCACGGTAAATGCTAACCTCGGCGGCTGCACGGCTCAGGCTACGTGGGTAGAACCGACGTTCGCCGACGCCTGCACACCGCCGGTAACGGTAACCAAAACGCATACTCCCGGCTCTTTCTTCCCCTTTGGTACTACGACAGTAACCTACACGGCCATCGACGGTGCCGGTAACGTGCGCGTGCACACGTTCAGCGTCAATGTGGTGGACACGCAAGCGCCTAACGCTCAGTGCAAAAACATCACTGTTTACCTGAACAACCTCGGAACGGTTACGGTCAATCCCAGCCAAGTCAACAACTTTAGCACGGATAACTGCTTCTTCAGCTTCACCTCTCCGGCTGTAACTTACGATTGTGAAGACCTGGGCCCGAACAGCTACACGCTGCAAATCACCGACGGCTCAGGCAATACCGCCACTTGTATGGCTACGGTAACGGTGGCCGACACCATCAAACCGGTGGCCAGCTGCAATGCAATTGCATTTATTGACCTGGATACCACTGGCAACCTCACATTGGCGGCTACGACGTTGAACAGTGCCAGCACGGACAATACTTCGCCTTTGTGCAACCTCAGATACGATATTTCCATGGACGGTGGTTCGTTTGCGCCCTCGTTCAACTTCACCTGCACGCACTTGGGCAACCGCCTGCTGACGCTGCGCGTAACGGATGTGGCCGGCAATACTGCTACGTGCACCCAAATATCGCTGGTGCGCGACGTTACGCCGCCGACCATCACTGCACCGGCCAACGTAACGATTGAATGCGACGAGCCTACCGCTCCTTCCAACACGGGCACACCTACAGGCATTGCCGACAATTGTGCTCCCTCGCCTACCCTGGCATCTCCGACCGACGTAACAACACCGGGCAGCTGCGTCAATGCTTATACTATCACCCGGACGTGGCAGGTGAGCGATGCCTCCGGCAATACGAATACGACTTCGCATACCATCGTCGTCAAGGATGCAAAGAAGCCGGTCTTCAACATCCAGAGCGTCATTCATATTGAAACCGATGATCCCGGTTTCTGCGATGCGCCGCTGACGCTGCAACTGACGCAAGACAGCGTTTCAGATAATTGCACTGCGTTCGGCCATCTGGACATTAAATACACCATTGACTACCCTACGCCTTCTTACGGCTATGTGGACGTCGTCGTTCCTACGTCAGGCGCCGTCATTCCCCAAGGGCACTGGCCCATTGGCAACACTATCGTTACCTGGATTGTAACCGACGAATGCAACAACACAGCATCCGCGACGGTGCTGGTAGTGGTTAACGACACCCAGGCACCCGTATTCACGAGCGGCTACGACACGCTGTGCGGCAAGACCTACGTGCTGCCCAATGTCACAGGGGCCTGTTCGAACCTGTTCACATGGGCAAGGCCCAACAATCTCTTTGGCAGCGTCAGCGACTGCTTAGGCTTTACCGTGACGGAAAGCATCAGCAACCCGACAGTGCAGTCGGCCATTAACCTGACCAACCCGTTCAACTACGGCGCTTTCCTGAGCTTCCAGATCTTCCCTTCGGCGCAGTTTCCGGTAGGCATCACAACAGTGAGCTACACGGCCACGGATGTCAAGGGAAATAAGAATACGTGCTCCTTCACAGTGCACATTCAGGACACGCAGGCGCCTGCATTGACCTGCCCATCCAATCAAAATCTGGTAGCCACGTGTCCTTCTGCAGCCATTCCGAATTATACTAATTTAGTGTCGGTATCGGATAACTGCTCCGGCAATGTAGTGCTGACACAGAGCATACCGGCCGGCACAACGCTGAGCACCATTTTTGCGCCTAATCCACCGGCAGCTGGCAACCAGTTCAATATCACGATTACTGGTAACGACGGCTACAACACCTCGACGTGCTCGTTTACGGTAACGCTCCAGGACGGCCAGGCGCCCATACCCATCGTTGCCACGTTGCCTGCCTTAGTGGACTCTTGCGGTACGCTAATTGTATTTGCGCCGAGCGCTCTCGACCCATGCAACCCTTTGGCCGATACCATTTATGGTACACCCTCGACGCCGGTAGGTACGTTCCTAAACACAAATCCGCCGTCGTACCAGCTCAACCCGGGCAATTACGTCATTACGTGGGTCTACAACGACGGCAATGGCAATATCAGCACGCAGCCACAGAATATTACAGTGCTCAACGACGTATTCCCGCCCGTGGCTGTCTGTGTGCCGAATCTGACGGTGGATCTGCACCCGACCACGGGCAGAGCACCCATCAGTGCTTCCATGCTCAACAACGGCAGCTTTGATCCCAATAACTGCGGCCCGCTGGCCTTCAGCGTCTTACCTGACACGGTCAATTGTTCACATCTGGGCGCCACTACAGTAACGCTCACCGTGCGCGACCACAAGAACAATCCGGCTACCTGCACCACGACGGTTACCGTACGCGACGTGACGCCGCCGGTCATTAGCGGCGTGCCAGCCAACGTTACCCTCGAGGCCTGCGATACGATACCTGCACCGCCACAGCTGATTGCCTCCGACAACTGCGCCGGCACGTATCCAGTAACGGCGACGCAAACTTCGACGCAGACGCCTTCGGGCTTCCAGAAGTACAACTACACTATCACGCGCACCTGGACAACAGCTGATGGCTCGGGCAACCCCGCAACCGTGAGCCAGACCATCACCGTCAAGGATACGAAAAAGCCGCAGTTCACCGGTGCTCCTGATACAGTTACAGTCACCACAGGGCCGAACAGTACCTCCTGCGATGACACTGTAAAAATCAATATCCTGCCCTTCGTAACGGACTGCGCCACGGGGGCCGACCTAACGATAACGAACAACGTAGCGCCATTGCAGGGTGGCAACCTAAACACCCTTTTTACGGTAGGCACGCACACGGTCATCTTTACAGCCACCGACATAACGGGCAATTCGCAGACAAAAGCGGTAACGGTCGTCGTCAAAGATGGCACATCGCCCACGGCCGTATGCATCAATGGCGTCAGCGCCAGCCTGCAGCCCTCTGGTTTCGTAGTGGTTACCACAGCGCAGTTTAACAACAACAGCTACGACAACTGCCCCGGTTCGCTCAATCTGAAAATTCAGCGCTTAGACAAATTGCCGCTTCAGACACCGAGTAACACGCTTACCTATGATTGCGCCGATGCCGACGGCAAAACGCAACATCCGGTCAAGCTGTTCGTCACTGACCCGGCGGGCAACACATCTATGTGCGAAACGTACATCGTCATCCAGGAGAACGTCAACCCGACGATTACGCTCTGCCCAAGCAACAAAACCGTCGTATGCACCGACAGCCTGTCGCCCAACGTTCATGGCACCATCTTAGTGGACGACAACTGCCCGAGCAACCTGACCATTTCGTACAATGATGTGCAAGAGCCGAACACCGATACGACCAACATTGCCTGCTATTTGGTCAAACGCATCTGGAAGGTAACCGATTTGGCGAGTAATGCGGCCACTTGCGTGCAGACATTCTCCGTCATTGATACTGTAGCGCCCATTTTGTCGCAATACACGCCTAACATCACGATATCCTGCGAGCAAACCCTGGCGCCGCCCACTGTAGTGACGGCCAGTGACAACTGCAGTGCCTTCGTGAGCGTAACGTTTGTGCAAGACACTATTGCTAAGGCATCCGGCCCGTGTGGCAAGTACAGCTACACTATCCAGCGCAAGCGCACGGCTGTGGACGACTGTGGAAACACTACAACGCATACCAACACCATTACGGTGATAGACAACACGCCGCCCAAATTCCCGGGATTGCCGGATACCATTACCGTGAAGTCATCCAACTTTATCAACACAAACGGATGCCTCATCCCGGTAACGCTCGATATTACGTCCTTCATAGTGGACTGCGCACCAGTGGCGGAAATGGCCATCACCAACAACGCTCCTAAAGGGAATGGCACCACCAGCGCCAGCGGCAACTACGAGGCCGGCACCTATAAGATCGTCTTCACAGCCACCGACCCATGCGGCAACCAAGGCAGAGACTCCGTGCTTCTCATTGTCGTTGACGACAGCAAACCCACGGTCATCTGCAACAACAACGTGGTCATTTCGCTCGGCTCCAACGGCGCGGCTACGCTCAAGCCGCAGGACATTGATCTGGGCAGCACCGACAACTGCGGCATTGACACGATGTTCCTGAGCAAATCGACATTTGACTGCACGAACTTGGGCGCCAACTCCGTAACGCTGACCGTCGTCGACAACTCCGGCAACTCCAATGTTTGTACGGTGAACGTACAGGTATCGCTAGGCAGCGGCGCAGGCTTTACGCTGGCCGTAAGCAGCACCGACGAAACCTCTCTGGGCGCCCAAAACGGCACTGCTACAGCTGTGGCTTCCGGCGGCTCGGGCAATTTCCTGTATGTGTGGAGCACGGGCGACTCGACGGCCACGATCACCGGCCTGCCGCCCGGCATTTACTACGTAACTGCGACTGATCTGAATTCGGGCTGTGTGCGCACAGACTCTGTTAGTGTGAAGGCCGGCCCAAGTCTTACAGTAACCGCTGGCGTAGGTGGCGGCAAGCAGGGCAACATTATCCAGATACCGGTAACGGTGAGTCAGTTCCAGAGCATGCTCGGCATGTCGTTCAGCATGGAGGTAGCCAACAATCTGGTGGGCAACATCACCGGCGCTACGGCCACTGGTGCACTGCCCGGCACACTCAACCTGAATGTCGTGGGCAGCTTCCTGACGGTGTTCTGGACCAGCCCGGGCACGCCGGTGAACGTACCCAACGGCACAGTCATCTTTAACATTGACGTACAGCTGGGTATGGCACCCGTGGGCTCCACAAGCCCGCTCAACTTTGCCAACTCGCCGACCATTATCAGCTTCCAGAAAGACTCGTCGAGCTTCCCGGTCTCTATCCAGGCCAGCCTCGTGCCCGGTCTGGTGAGGATTGATAGCGCGGCCTTGCCTAACTTGCAGGTAGCTGGCAATGTCAAAACCTGGTGGGGCGGTGGCATTCCGGTACCAGGCGTGAATGTGGCTCTTACAGGTACCGCCTCTGCTACGCAAACTACCGATATACCGGGTACCTATTCGTTTAATGTGCCATTCGGCGCCAACACGACGGTAACGCCGACCAAGTCGGTAACGAGCAACTTCAGCGCCGGTATCAATGTGGGCGACCTGCTGGCTATTCAGAATCATGCCGCTTCGGTGTTGCTGCTGACCAACCCATACCAGTGGGTGGCCGGCGACATCAACAACAACGGCACAGTGGACATCGTGGACTACCTGCTGGTACAGCAACTCATTTTGGGCACCGTGCAGCACTACTCCAACGGCGCACCGGATTGGAAGTTTGTACCAGCCAGCTACACGTTCCCGTCGCCCAACCCGCTCACGCCGCCGTTCCCGCAGAGCATCTCGAACACGGCGCTGGCGGCCAGCGTCCTCAACGACAATTTCGTAGCTGTGCGCATGGGCGACGTTACGGGCAACGCCCCGGTGAATAACGTGCAAAGCCCGACGCAGGACCGCCACGGCGAGGCGTTCTTATTCCGCTTAGAAGACCGCACGCTACGCGCCGGCGAGGTGCTTTCGGTGCCGTTCCGTGCCAAGGACTTCATCGAGCGCCAGGCGTACCAGCTGACGCTGGCCTTCGACCCGGCTGCACTCGAACTGGCGGACATTCAACCCGGTGTACTACCCGGCTTGAGCATGGGTCACTTTGGTACGGCTTTCATCCAGGAGGGCTATTTGACGCACCTTTGGGTGGGCCATACACCGCTGACCCTGGCGGACGATGAAACGCTGTTCACGTTAGTATTCCGCGTGCGTGAAGACCGTGCGGCGCTGTCCAACGTGCTACGCCCGTCGTCTCACATTACGGCTGCCGAAGCCCTGGACGAGGCCGGTAACATCATTCCGGTAACCTTCGACTTCGCCAAAACGACTAGCGCCACCGACCCGACAACGACGACGGAAACATTTGCCCTCTACCAGAACCAGCCTAACCCGTTCCGCGAGCAGACGGTCATTCACTTCCGCCTGCCACAAGCCGAACGCGCCGAGCTACGCATCTTCTCCTCAGAGGGTCGCTTAGTCAGGACGGTTATGGGTCTGTTTGCCGCTGGCCACAACGCCGTCTGGCTGAAAAAAAGCGACATCGGTGCTTCCGGCATCTATTGGTACGAACTGCGCACCGAAACATACCGCGACAGTAAGAAAATGCTCTTGCTGGATTAAGCCTTGGGATAAAAAGGTAGGGCGTCATTAAAAGATGCTCTACCTTTTTCCCCTCGGAATGAAAATGCCATTACACCCAACCTTAAGCCGGGTTATTCAAACTCATGCCAGACACATCCATGAGACACTCCTTACTCCTTGCGATCCTTCTCGCAATTTCCCTGACTCCGACAGTGTTATTCGGGCAAGGCATCCGCCTAACAGCAGACTCCATCACGGTACCTTGCCACAACACTGACACTTTTCTGATGCCCATCCGCCTGTTCGACTTCGACAGCATCTCCGGGCTTCAGTTTACCTTTTCCTGGACGCCCACCCACTTGCAATACATCCACATTCGGGACTTCCACCCGGCTTTCAGTGGCGCAGGGCTGGATACGGTTACCTTCCGCCCACAAGGGAGGATTACTTTTTCTTGGACGACACTGGGCAGCCTTTCGCTACCCGACAGCACGGTGCTTTTTTCCATAGCATTCGTGCGCTTGGCCGGTCCTGCCACTGTAACGCCGTTTATCAAAACGCCCACCGACATTGTCGCTTTTAATGCGCAATTTGACGAAGTGCCGGTCAGCACCACACCCGGCCAGGTAAAACCTTTGGACAACCAACCGCCCTTTATCGCATGCCCGGCCAGCCTAACATTGGAGGCCTTCGGGCCGGTAGCGGTCAACAACATCAGTATTGACTCCCTCCTCGACAACTGCTCGTTAGAAAGCATCGGCTGGTCCAGCACCGGCGCGACTGTGGGCAATCACCCAAACGACCATGATGCCAGCGGCAGTGTGTTCAACATTGGTGAGTCCATCGTTACCTACATCGTCAAAGACGTGGGCAGTAACACCGCCACCTGTACATTTTCCATTACCATCAACCTGACGCCTGGCGACTCGCTGACGCTGGTTGCCTCCAACCATACTACTAACTGTGGCCAAAAGGTAACAGTCAACATCTCGGTGCTGAATTTCGACTCCATCGCCGGTCTGCAGTTCTCGTTAGGATGGAATACCAGCATTCTAAAACTGGATACCATCACCAACACACACCCTTCTATGGCGCTCAACCCGAGCAACTTTGGGTTTTCGCAGGTGAACAGTGGCTTTGTCGGCTTTGCCTGGACCAGCCCACTGCCCGCTGGCCTGACACTTCCTGACGGCGCCGTTGTATTCTCGCTGCAGTTCACGGTGGTGGCTCCGACCAATGGCGTTTCTCCCATTACTTTTGGCGATATCCCAACTGCCCAAACGGCTTTCTTCGGCTTCCCACCGGAAGAAACGGGCTTCCTGACCATTCAAGGCTCTGTGACCATCAACGACAACATTCCTCCTACTTTAGTATGCCCGGCCAATGTCTCCATCTCGACACCGCCCGGTAACATTACCCATACGTTCAACAATTTGGCGCCTACAACGCTGACAGACAACTGCACGGCGCCTGTGCAACTTACTTATACGCGCACCGGCACGACACCTGGCAGCGGCACAGGCCCGGCCAACGGCACTTACAACGCTGGTACCACGGTGGTTACCTATAGAGCCACCGACGGCGCGGGCAACACCAGCACTTGCTCCTTTACAGTGTTGGTAGACGCTGGCACGCCACTGACACTTCTCCTCGATACCGTGGCCATCGACTGCCAGGACAGCGCCGCCCGTTTCGCCATCAATGTGCGCGTACGCGATTTTGTGAACATATCCGGCCTACAATTCGACATTACCTGGGACAGCGCCCGCATCCAGTTTGACTCCGTGGGCAACCTGCGTCCGGGCTTCAATTTTAATCCGACCAATTTTTTCGGTTTCACGTCCGCCATAAACGGCAACACCCTCAAGTTCTTCGCCGGCAATGCCAGCGGCTATCCGGGCATTCCAAACAATGAGGTGCTGTTTACCCTCTTTTTTAAAGTAAAAACTCTGGGCAGCAGCTCGCTCAATTTTACGGGCACCATCAATGCCGTTAACACCAGCTTCCAGCTCATCCCGGTATCGTTAGTGCCGGGGCTGTTCTCGATTGCCGACCTGTCGCCGCCAATCCTGATGTGTCCGGCTCAGCTCACTTTTTCGCCGGATAGCGGTGTATGCACCAAGACATTTTTGCTCAGCCCGCCCAGCGCTTCGGACGCCTGCAGCGGCATTAAAAGCGTGGTGTCGAACAAGCAAGATAGCACATACTTACCTGGGTCCAACTTAGTGGTCTTTACGGCAACGGACAATGCCGGCAATACGGCTACATGCTCCATCACTGTCGTCATTGCTGGCTCCACGGCGCCGCAGCTGAGCAATTGCCCGACAGACCTGACGGTTAGCACCAGCCCAAATGCCAATAGTTGTGCAGCACAGGCTTTTTGGAACCTACCACAAGCCATCAACCCCTGCGACGGCGCGCCGGTATCGGTGACCGCTTCTCACCTCTCAGGCACTGCATTTCCGGTAGGGGTTCATACGGTTGTGTTCAAGGCCGGTACTGCGCCCGACACCAGTGAGTGCTCGTTTAAGGTTACCGTGCTTGATGCCACACCGCCTACGGTTACCTGCCCGCCCAACATCACCTTGCAGACCGTACCCGACGGTAGCGGTCAGGCGGGATGCAGCGCCACAGCGAGTTTCAACCTGCCGCCGTCCCAGGACCTGTGCGACAGCAACCCGAGCGTTACAAGCAGCATTGCGTCAGGAGACACTCTATTTGTCGGCGTAACGACTGTAACAGTCACGGCATTTGACAATGCTGGCAATGTGGCCAGCTGCCAGTTTCTCATCACGGTTATGGATGCTGCGCCGCCTACAGTGAGCGGCTGCCCGACCGACACGATTGTGTTGTTTGCTGCAGCGAATTCCTGCGGAGCGACGGCTATCTGGGGCGATGTCTCGTTCACCGATGATTGCAGCGCCACTGTAGCCGTAGATCCGCCCAACTACACATCTGATTTCTTCCCGATAGGGACACACCCGGTGAACATCATCGGCACCGATGCCGGAGGAAACTCCACCGTGTGCTCCTTTGCTGTGGTGGTGAGAGACACCCTGGCACCAGTCATCAGCAAGTGCCCAAGCGACACAACCATCCTTCTGCCAGTGAACGCCTGCTCTGCGACTGTCTCCTGGGTGCCTCCAGCGGCGACAGACAATTGCGGTCAGCCCACGCTGAACGGCCCGCAATCGCCCGGAATATTTTTTACGGGCAAACATCCGATTGTGTATGTAGCAACGGACAATTCGGGGAACTCAGCTACGTGCGCCTTCACCATTTCCGTGCTTGATGTTGTACCGCCTGCTTTTAGCTCCTGTCCTCCCAACATCACGGTTGCTAATGCCAGTCCTTGTGGCAATGTAGTGCCCTGGGATTTTCCAACAGCTACCGACAACTGTCAATTGGATACCATCATTGCCACCGTACTCCCGACAGACACCATTTTTTCCCAGGTAACCAACGTGGTCATCCGGGCGGTGGATGCCTCGGGCAATGCCGACACGTGCGCATTCACCATCACGTTGGACGTGCTCATCATTCCGCCGGCGTTTGCCAACTTCCCACCCGACATCACGGTCTATGGTTGCCCACAGCCGGTGAACTGGATGTTGCCAGTCTCGAACGGGAAGGCTTGCAACCCGGATACCATCGTCTCCAATTCCATTTTGCTACCGGGCGACACTTTCCCAAGAGGCTCAACGGTCATCACTTATTATTTGATTGACAAGGTAAAAGGCGACACCCTGTCGCAAAAGGCCCTGAGGATTACTGTACAGGATACTGTTGCGCCTAAATTCACGAACTGTCCTACGGCGCCTATTGTCGTGCACGTCGGCGGGAGGGTCCTTTCCGGCAATGCGGGCAGCTTTATCACTCAGGCGGATACTACGGGCGATTGTCAGGGAGTGAAGCTAACCTTCCTCCAGCCCAACGCCTCAGACAACTGCGATGTACCTGCCGTGATGCAGACGCAAGGGCCTACGCCGGGTGGCGTGTTTAATACTGGAGCAACGACTCTGGCCTTCACAGCCACAGATGACAGTGGCAATTCAGCGCTTTGTTCGGTCAGCATCGCCGTAGTAGGTCTGGAACCACTGACCGTGGACGTAGACCCGGACATCGCCTGCCCGGGCGAGACGGTCATGCTTATGGCCGCCCCTGTCCCCAATGCTACGTACACCTGGAGAAATCCGGGCCAACAAACGCTACCGGGGACGGGGCCGGTCATATCCATTGCCAACGTTCAGCTCAACGACGCTGGCACTTACACCGTAACGGCCACTATTAACGGATGTGCCTCGGCGCCTGCCTCTGTATCGGTCAGGCTCGCAGAGGTAAAAGCCAACCCCGACACCATTCGCATTTTGGTAGGCGCTGTGGTGGACACTTTCAGTGTGGTAGCGAACGACTTCGTTTTTCCCGACAGTGCCTTCACCGTCGAACCACTGGGAACCTTTCCTGAGGGGCTGGCCTATCTGGGCAACGGCGTGTTCCGCTATCAGGTGCCACCCAACTTCCGCCCAGTATCGTTTTTGTACAAACTATGCTCCTCCGTTTGTCCCAACTTGTGCGATACTATTCAGCCGGTCATCATTCGCTTAGAAGAGACGGACTGCTCCACCATTCCTAACATCTTCTCGCCCAACGGCGATGGTGTTAATGACTACTTCCGAATTCCGTGCATCGCCTCCGGGATCTATCTGAACAACACCATCATTATCTACAACCAGTGGGGCGATAAGGTCTTTGAGGCCTCTCCCTACGACAATACTTGGAACGGCACGCTCAACGGCCAAAGCGGCAGAGACCTGCCTGATGGCGTCTATTACTACATCTTCCGGCCCAGCCCGGACGAAATGGTACGCAAAGGCTTTATCCAGATACACCGCTAACCCAGTACCCGCCGAACGCATTCGGCCCGTAACGGCCAGACTTGTTTGGCCTCAGTAACCGCCAAACTTGTTTGGCAAAAAACTCAACCCATGAAAAAAATTGCGCTCACTCTCCTTATCGTCGCTGCGGCCACTTTCAGCGGCTTTTCCCAACAGCAACACCATTATACGCAGTTTATGTTCAATAAACTGCCCTTTAACCCTGCTTACGCAGGAGCGCGCGGCGTGCCCACGATAACGGCCATTTACCGCAATCAATGGATGGGCTTTGAGGGCGCTCCTCAGTCCTTTCTGGCCTCCTTCAACACGCCATTCATCACCCCACGCGTAGGTATGGGCATTGTGCTGTCGCACGTATCCGTGGGCTTAAACCGCGACTTCATCGGCTCACTGTCTTACTCTTATGACATGGTCAGCCACGACAAGCTGTCCATCCGCGCCGGCCTCATGGGCACGTTCCGCTCACTGGGCATTGACTTTACCAAGGCAAAGCCCGACGAAATGTTTGACCAATCGTTTGGCGATGCGCGGGCGAACAGTTTCCTAATGAACGTGGGCGCTGGTCTTTACCTGACCTACGACAATCGCCTCTATGCGGGCTTTTCAGTGCCGCGGATTTATGCTAACACGATAGGGAGTCGCGAAGACTTGCCGCAGGGTTTTGAAACGGCGCGCGAGTTTCAGCACTTTTACGGCATGGCGGGCGCCGTTTTGCCGCTGGGCGACGGGCTGAATTTAATGCCGGCCCTGTTTGCCAAGTATGTAAAAAATGCGCCGTTTGATCTGGATGTCAACCTGAATCTGGAGATCAATGAGAAGTTCATTACCGGCCTTTCCTATCGCGTAGGCGGCGATGGGCCGGGCGAGTCGGTAGATTTAATCCTTTTTTGGCAGGCGCATCGTCAGTTTGGCATAGGAGTGGCTTATGACTTTTCGCTGTCGCGCATTCGGGACTACACCGCTGGCAGCGTGGAAGTATTGCTGCAGGCCGACCTGAAAGCCGCCTCTGGCAAACGGAAAATGTCTAATCCGCGTTTCTTTATGTAACCTCAAGGGCGAAATGCGTCCAATCGTTTACTTAATCTTCTCAATGACTATGCAAGCCTGTAAGCACGCATCGCTGTTTACCCTCCTGGCGCTCTTGGGCAGTTGGGCCAATGCTTATGCTCAAACCGTCCCCCAGCCCCAACCACCGGTAACGGTAGAAATCCGCAACGAAGCCGCGGTCAATACGGAAGGGCTCGACTTCAGCCCGACGTTTTATGAAGACGGCATCGTCTTCATCTCTACCAACACGGCTGGGATGAAAAAAAAGACGGATGACCGCCTGAAGTTGCCCGCGATGTCTATCCTCCGCTCGCGGCGCAGCAGCGATGGCAATCTGCTTCCTCCTGAGCCTTTCGCTACTGAACTGACCTCACTGTACCACGAGGGACCGGTGTGCTTTGACCGCACGGCCGAGACAATCTTTTTTTCGCGCAATGCGCTCATCAACGGAAAAGTAAAGCTGGCCAAAGACGCTACCCAGAAAATGCGCCTCTATTGGTCGAAAAAAGAGGGCTCAACCTGGAGCGAACCAAAGCCGCTGCCGTTCAACAACAACGAATTCGACGACTGCCATCCGGCCATCAGCATTGACGGCGACAAACTCTTCTTCGCCTCCAACCGCCCTGGCGGGTTCGGCGGCATGGACTTGTACGTCTCATACCGCGTCGGCGACAGCTGGAGCGAGCCCATCAACCTCGGCGCCGACATCAATACGAAGGGCAACGAGGTCTTCCCATTCATTCACGCTGACAATACACTCTATTTCGCCTCCGACGGCCTGCCCGGCGGCAAAGGCAAATTAGACCTGTACTACGTTGTGCAGGACGGCGCCAACTGGACTAAGCCCATCAACCTGGGTGAACCATTCAACACCTCCGGCGACGACTTCGGCCTAATTGTAGACCTGAACAAAATCAACGGCTATTTCTCCACCGACGGCCAGCAATCGAAAGGCGGCAAAGGAGACGACATTTATAGCTTCCACGTCGAAAACGGCAACTTGGATGACTACCTGCTGCAAAACCAGCGCGTACCCAACCGCAACTTAGATGTAACGGTAACAGTAACGGATAAAATCACCGGCCAGCCCATCGAAGGTGCGGAGGTTCGCCTGCTCAACTATGACGCCAGCACCGTCATCGGGCGCGATGAACGCGGCAACCTGATAAGCGTACAAAAAGTGGATGGAAAGGAAGTCATCGCTGCCCTGCCGCCCGATAAAGGCATTAATGGCTTTACCGACAGCGGGGGGCGCTTCTCTACGGAGGTCAAGCCGGGTAATTACGTCATCATCGCCTCCAAGGACCTCTACCAGACACGCCAGGTGCGCTTGCCCATCTCGAAGGCAGGCAATGAAATGACCATCGCCTTAGAACGCTCGGCCAACTCCAACAAGGTGCGCTGGAATGCCTCTGTGTTCAACTACGTTACCAACGCCCCCCTAGCCGGCGCCATGCTGGTGCTTACTAACCGCACCACACAGGCAAAGGACACCGTCATTGCCGACGCCAACGGGCAGATTGACTACTACTTAGACAAAAACACGAAATATAAAGTGGATATGTTCCAGGGCGGCAAACTGATAGGCAGTTCCGAAATCAACACCGCCGGCTGGAGCCTGCCCAACCAAATTATGATGCAGAACTTCTCGGTAGCGCCTCTGCTACCGGGCACGATTATCGAACTGCCCAACATCTATTACAACTTCAATGACGCCACGCTGCGCCCTGACGCCCGTAAGGACCTGGACTTAGTGGTTTCGCTGCTCAAACAACAGCCCACCATCACGGTAGAAATCGCCAGCCATACCGACTGCCGCGGCACGGCTAAGTACAATGAAGAACTCAGCCAGCGTCGCGCCAACGGTGTAGTAGAGTATCTGGTACAAAACGGCATCAGCCGCGAACGCCTCCGCCCGGTAGGCTATGGCGAAAGCGAGCCGCGCAACCACTGCAGCGATGGCGTGCTCTGCACTGAAGCCGAACATGCTCGAAACCGGCGCACCGAAATCCGCATCCTCACCGGCATCGAAGGCGCTGCTATGGTCTATGTGGACGGAAAACCGGCAGCTGCACCGGACAACACCGCTCCAGTGCTGCCCGAAAAAGCTACACCTAAAAAGAACAATGTCAACACCGCACCCGGCGGTAATAATACCAACCGCACCGATATTAAAACCGAGTTTTTCTACGTCATCGCCGGCTCCTTCCAGGAAGAAGCCCGTGCACAGGTGCAACTGCAAAACATTCGGACGGCCGGATATACCAACGCCCAGATTGTGCAGTTCCCCGCCTCGCCGTATCACTCGGTGTGCGTAGATAAATTTGCTGATCGGAAAGAGGCAGAAGCGTTGAAGCGCAAATTAGACCGCGAAAGCATTCCGGCATTTATCCGGCACGTGCCCAAAGTTCAATAGTGAGTGCTTCTAATTGGCGCCATACTTTTGCTGCGTGAACCAGCCCAGCCTGACCTATGTTCTTGGGCAGGTAAACTTCTCGCAACATTATGGCTATCATCATCACAGACGAGTGCATTAACTGCGGCGCCTGCGAGCCGGAGTGCCCAAATAACGCCATCTATGAGGGCGGTGTAGAATGGGCAATTGCGGACGGCTCCACAGTGAGAGGGACTTACATCCTGGAAGACGGTCGCGCAGTAGATGCTACCGCCAAACAGGCGCCTATATCCAACGACTACTACTACATCGTGCCCGATAAGTGTACCGAGTGCGTCGGCTTCCATGAAGAGCCGCAATGCGCTGCTGTATGTCCGGTGGATTGCTGCGTACCCGATCCGGATCGCGTAGAAACCAAGGAGCAGCTGCTCACCAAAAAAGAGCGCCTACACCTGTAGGCCACTACTCAAGACATATAAATAGTTTTCATGGTTCTTATATTGCCTGCTGCGCCTTGGCGCGGTGGGCAATTTTGTTACCACTAAGGCGCGAATGCTTCTGGGCTGCTCTAAGGGCATGAGAAGCCTCCATATCTTCGCCCAATGTTTTCCGAGAACATGTACTCACGTCTCTGCTTTTCACTTTTAGGGCTTATTGCCGCGCTGTCAGCCTGCCAGAAGGAGCGTTTTACCACCAACCCTAATGACCAATTAACCTTTAGCACCGACACCTTGCACTTCGATACCGTCTTTACCTCGGTGGGTTCTGCCACGCGCATCCTGAAGGTGTACAATCCGAACAAGCGCGAGAGCATTCGCATCAGCCGCATCTATCTGGAAAACGGCGCGCAGTCACACTTCCGAATCAATGTGGACGGCTTGCCCGGCCCGGTACAGGATGTAGAAATTGCACCTAACGACAGCCTATACGTCTTTGCCGAGGTAACTGTTAACCCCGATGAGCCGCCTAGCGTCAGCCCATTTGTCATCACCGAAAACGTGGTTTTCGAGAGCAATGGCAATGTGCAAAAGGTCGTGCTTGAGGCCTGGGGCCAGAACGCCGTCTATCTGCCTTCTCGCTTTGGCAAAGGCGGCGCCGTGCTCTACGCCTGCAGCGGGGGCGAATGGGTCTGGGACGACCCGCGTCCGTACGTGATTTACGGTATCGTTGTCATTGACAGTTGCACGGTGCGCATTCCGGCGGGCGCGCGTGTACATGTGCACGGAGGGCTGGCGCGCGCTATGCAGGACAGCATGGTGGTGCGCTACAACGACGGTCTCCTTGTCTTCCAGGGAGCAGGGCGCCTCATCGTAGAAGGTACCGCCGAACGACCGGTCATCTTTGAGGGCGACCGCTTAGAGCGCGAATTTGCTAACGTACCAGGCCAGTGGACGGGCATTTGGCTGCGCGCCGGCACGTCGGGCCACCGCATTGAACACGCCATTCTCCGCAATGGCATCATCGGCCTGCGCGTGGACTCCGCTGCCGACCTGACATTGCGCAACACGCAGATTTTCAACACCTCCAGCAGCGGCATAATTGGCGTGCGAGCCCGCATACGGGTCGAAAACTGCCTGTTCCACTCCAACGGAGCTTTCGCCATACAGCTCGAATACGGCGGCGACTACGAGTTCGCCTATTGCACGGCAGCCAACTTTGGCGGACGCAGCGAAGCCCTCCGCATGGGCAATGCCCTGTGTCGGGATGTGGCTTGCAGCGACTATGATGCCTTTCCGCTGCGCGCTCGCTTTCGAAACTGCATCCTGCTAGGCAGCCGCCCCGACCAGATCACCCTCTTCAACCGCACCGGCCAAACCGCCGACTTCGATTACCGCTTCGAGCACTGCTTAGTGCGCGTGCGTGACCTGCTGCGCCCCAATGCTTGGCCCGACTTCTTCGACTACTGCCAGCCCTGCCTACACCTGAACAACACAGACTCGGTCTTTCTCAACATCCCGGAGCGCAACTTCCGGCTCGACACGCTCTTCTCCAAAGCCAACGGCTATGCCCGCCCCATTCCCGGCATTACTGCCGACCTGGAAGGCACCCCGCGCGACCCTGACAAACCCGATGCTGGCTGCTATGAACGCCAGTAAAGCAGCCACCTGCTCGCTACTTTTGCCGGCAAAAAGACAACCCATGATACAACGCATCCAAACCCTGTGGCTGCTCGCCGCCGTGGCTGCTGTGACCGCCTCCTTTGCCCTGCCCTTCATGCAAGCGCCCGACGGAGACTCGGCCCGCACAGTGAGCGCCTTAGCCGATGGCGCACTGACGCCCACCGATAACCCGGGACTGCTGGGCCTTTCTGTCTTGGGCACCATTACCGCTCTGGCAGCCATCTTTTTATTTAAAAACCGCCCCTTGCAAGGGCGTTTGGCCATGGCGGGTGCAGGCATCGGCGTACTGCTGTTGGGTTTGGCCATCCTGGCCATTAACATGGCCCGGGCCGAAATGCCTCAACAGGCCAATGCCGGTATCGGGGTGGGTGTTGTGCTGCCAGCGCTCTACGGCCTCTTCTGCTGGCTGGCCGCGCGCGCCATTCGACGTGACGAGGCGCTGGTGCGCTCGATGGACCGCCTGCGTTAGAGCACTACCTGCAACGCTCCCGGCATGATGGAGAAAGCGGCGGGCGTCTGGCCCAGATATTCGCCATCGGCCTCCAGCCCAATAGGAACGCTGTCGGTGTGCTCTACTCGAAGCGCAGTGGTCTGGAAGCCCTGCACACGCGGGTGTCGGAGCAAAGTGCCGTTGTAAAAGCGCGGCGTTTGTAACAACACCTCCCATTTGGGCAGGCGTGGAGCATAAGTTACGGCCAACAGACCGTCATCGGGCACGGCGTGCGGAACAAGCTGCATGCCACCGCCCGAATAGCGACAGATGCCAACGTTGATGGTGTAAAAATCTTCCTCGGCCGCGCATTCAGCGGCCTGCAACCGTCCGCGTGTGGGTTCAAAATCAAACAGATAGCGTCCTACGGAGAGCAAGTAGTGCATGCGGGAGGTGAAGCGGCGCTTTTCTGTTTTTTGGGCAATGAAGGCGTCATAGGCCATGCCGGCTACATTAGCGAAATAGCGCTCAGTAGTGGTGCCATCGAGAGCGCGATAGACCACTTTGCCCACATCTTGCTGGCGGCATTCGCCTTGCAGTAGCCGTTGCAGGCGTGCCTTAGGGTCAGCGGGGATGTCGAAGGTGCGCGCCCAGTCGTTGCCCGTGCCGATGGGCAGCATGGAGAAGGCGATATCCTGCGGCGGCACGTATGGCTGTTGCAGGATGCCATTGACTAACTCGTGGCAGGTACCATCGCCGCCAACGCCCAGGATGCGGCGGTAGCCCCGGAGCACGGCGTCGTTCACGAGGCGGAGGGCGTGGTCGCGGTAGCGGGTGAAGCGCACCGAATAGCAGAAGCCCAGCGCCTGGAGCAGGGCTTCGATGTAGGGCCAGCGCTTAGCCGCCCGGCCATTACCGGCGGTGGGATTGACCACAATACACCAGGGTTGCATGGGTTTCAGGCGTGTCCCGGACGGCTCATGCCGGCTGGCTGAGGTCGTCTAAGATGCGTTTGAGTAGTTCATAGAAGCGCGCGATGGCGGGTATGTGCACGCGCTCGTCGGGTGAGTGGGCACCAGTGATGGTGGGGCCGAGTGAGAGCATCTCCATGCCCGGATATTTGGCACCGATGAGGCCGCATTCCAGGCCGGCGTGAATGGCTTCGACCCGAGGTGGGTGGCCCAGCAATTGCTCGGCAGCCCTGCACCCAACGGCCAGAAGGTGCGAATTCAGATTGGGCTGCCAGCCTGGATAGCCATCGCTTTGAGAAACTTTGGCGCCTGCCAATATCATGCCCGCAGCTACAGAGGCGGCTAAGTGCCGTTTGGCCGGCTCTACGGAGCTGCGCTGGCTGGTGCCGATGGTCAAATGGCCGTTCTTCTGCACTATGGTAGCCAGGTTGGTCGAGGTTTCCACCAGCCCTTCGATGTCGGCACTCATGCGCACGGGGCCGTGCGGCAGCGTCAGCAGCAGCTGCAGGACACGGTCGGCAAAGCGCTTTATGTACACGTGCTCGGGCATGGGTGCCGTTTCGGCGCTGATACGCAAGTCAGGGTCGGTGGCTTTGAATTCGCTCAGGAACATTTCCTGGCATTGTACTAAGCGAGCATACACCTGCCCGACCTGGTCGGCACCGACGACGATGACGGCCTCGGCCTCGCGCGCAATAGCGTTGCGCTTGCTACCGCCTTGCAACGAGGCGATATGCGGCTTCAGGGGTGCCAGCTCGTACAGCGTGCGGGCCAGCAACTTGATGGCGTTGGCGCGCCCTAAGTGGATGTCTACGCCCGAATGGCCGCCCTTAAGGCCGCTAATGTGGAGGATGAGAGCCACCCTATCCTGCGCGTCCACAGGTTCCATTTTTATCCTGAAGGTGCCGTTGGTGTCCACACCGCCGGCGCAGCCGATGCAAAAGACGCCGTCTTCTTCGGTGTCTAAGTTGAGCAAATAGCGCGCTTTCAGCACGTTTTTGGACAGGTTTTTGGCGCCATTAAGGCCGGTTTCTTCGTCCACTGTGATGAGGATTTCTAATGGCCCATGCACGGCTGTTGGGTCGCTGGCGATGGCTAAGGCTGCTGCCACACCGATGCCGTTGTCGGCGCCGAGGGTGGTGCCTTCAGCCCCTATCCATTCGCCGTGACGCATTAATCGAATAGGGTCGCGGTCGAAGTCGTGTTGGGTGCCGCGATTTTTCTCACATACCATGTCGCTGTGGGCCTGGAGGGCTACGGTAGACGCCTCCTTCCGCCCGCGGCTGGCCGGCACACGGGCCACTAAGTTGCCTTGCTTGTCGCGAGTGTAGCGCAGATTTAGCCGTCGGAATTGCGCTTCCAGGTAGGCGGTAATGCGCTCTTCCTTTTTGGAGCAGCGCGGAATCTGGCTGATTTCATAAAAGTACTGCCACAGCAGTTGAGGCTGAAGCCCTTCAATGGCGGATTGAGTACTCATATCTGTCATGCTCCGGTAGGTTGATGCTTCTCTTTCAAAAAGCTGAATAGAACACGGCTGTGCTGTTAGGCAAAGGTATAAATTCTTGCTGCCGTTCTCGTTTTTGCACTCTTCCTTTGCTCCAGAAGCCTTTTTGACAGGTGATGTAACGCAGTCTCATGCAGACGCAGGCGATGTTGGCTGAAATGTTTTTGTATCATTGCGCCGCAAATTCAATTTACTACTTTTCTAAACGAGCAATCATCTGCCATGAAGAAAATTCTTTTTGCGCTAATCTGCTGTCTCCCCGCTCTAATTCAGGCCCAAACGACCAAAGTGATTCGCGACTTTTTTGATAAAAACACCATTGGCGAAATTCGCCTTACCCTACCGGCGGCCAACTGGAACGAGGTGCTGGACTCGCTACGCATCTATGGCGAGGGCATGCTGGTGGGTAGCGCCATCGTGGATGGTGTCAGCTATGAAGGTGTAGGCGTCCGGTTTCGGGGTAATAACTCCTATCAGACCGGGCTGAAACGCAATCCGTTTCAAATTAAGCTGAACCACACCGACAAATCGCTCAACCACCAGGGCTGCGCCTCCATCAAGCTCTCTTCGGCGCTGCGCGACCCTAGCATGGTGCGCGAGGTACTCTTCCACGAAATTGCGGCGCAGTACATGCCCTCGCCGCGTGCTTCCTACACTAAGTTATACGTCAATAATGAGTACATCGGCGTGTTTGTCAATTTAGAGAGTGTGGAAGGCCAGTTTCTGCGGCAGCACTTTGGCTCCGACAACGGTCCGCTGTTTAAGGCGGGCGTGGACTACAAGCCCGAAAACATCCCCGCCGGCTGCAAGCAAAACATCTTCGGCTCGTTGGAATATGAGGCGAATATTGACTGCTATCGCCAGAATTTTGAAATGAAATCGGCGCGCGGCTGGACGGCCTTGCAAGAGCTGACGCGCGTGCTCAACAATGACTTAGGCAAAATCGCCGACCACTTAGATGTAGACCGCGCGCTGTGGATGCTGGCGCTCAACAACGTCATGGTCAACCTCAGCAGCTACTCCGGCGCGCGCAGCGTCAACTACTACCTCTATCAGGACGAACACGGACGCTTCCAACCCGTTCATTGGGATTTAAACCTTTCCTTCGGCAGCTTTAAAAACACTGGCCAGGGCAGCGACCTAGACCTGCGCGGCCTGCAGCGCTTAGACCCGCTGCTGCATGCCGACAACCCGCTGAAGCCGCTAATTTCCAAGCTCCTGAGCGACCCACTCTATCGGAAAATCTACCTGGCACACGTGCGGCAGATCAACAACGAGTTCTTCGCCAATGGCGAGTATGAAAAGCGCGCCAAAGCCCTTCAGGCACTCATCGTAGTGCCTTACAGCGAAGATAAGTACAGGCAATACAGCCTGGAGGACTTCCAGAACAGCATGAAAGCTACCACAGGTGCGCGCAGCCGCATTCCGGGCATTGCGGAACTGATGAGCAAACGCGCAGCTTTCCTGAAAACACACCCCGAACTGACGGCACTGCCTTCCAATATCAGTGACATTGGGCTGCAGGGACGCGCCAAGTTCGAGGCACAGCCCGTTACGGCCTTCCGCATTTCGTGCAAGGCCGACCGCTATCCCAAACGCTTGTTCATCTACTACCGCTTCGAGGAAGGCCAGCCCTTCCGTTCGGCTTTGATGCAAGAGGACAACAGCGCCACGCTCCCTCCCGGAACGAAGGCCTTCAACATCAGCATTGATGCCCCCAATAGCGATGCCGTGCTGGAGTACTACCTGATGGCTGAAAATGCCGGAACGGTGCAATTCTCGCCACTCAACTACGTTAAGGCGCCATATCAAGTGAAACTGGTCGACCTGAACAAGTAGAAGACCGGCCAAAGCCAACACAGGTTTTCGGAAAATGCAGTACATACCTATGCGTAAACTCCCTTTATTCCTCTCCTTAGCGGCGGCGTGGATGGGCCACCCTCTCCGCGCCGCCGCCCAGGACTTTTACGGCAAAGGCATCCAGGAAATCCGCATTGAAATCCCGCACGCCGACTGGGACTGGAAACTGGACTCGCTCAAAACCGTTAACCCGGAAGGACGCTTGCTCGCAACGGCCTTCCTCAACAACGTTCGCTACGACAGTGTAGGCGTACGCTACAAAGGCAACAGCTCCTACTTCCGAACACGCAAGGAAACCTCGCGAAAACTGCCCATCAACGTCAAACTCAACTTCCGGCGCAAAGACCAGAAACTCAAGGACGGACACACCACCATCAAACTCTCTAATGGCTTTCTGGACCCTAGCTTCGTGCGTGATCCATTGGCCTACCTGATTGTGCGGCGTTACATGCCTGCTCCTCAGTGCAACTTTTCCAAAGTATTCATTAACAAGAACTTCTATGGTCTTTACGTCAACACGGAGTCCATAGATGAGCTGTTCATCGAAAAGCATTTCGGCACTCGCTCGGGTTATCTGGTCAAATGTGACCCCGACCAATGGAAGCGTGTGCGCAGCCAGAGCGGTTGCCCTAAGGGCGAAAATGCCTCGCTTATGTACCTTAACGAAAACCCGGGCTGCTACGAGGCCTTCTACGAAGTAGATGACCCCGCTGCTTGGCGGCCGCTCATCTACCTCATCAAGGTGCTCAACCAGGAACCGCAAAAATTAGAAACCGTCCTCAACATTGACCAGACGCTATGGATGCACGCCATCAACAACGTCATTGTCAATCTGGACAGTTACACCGGCTCGCTGTCGCACAACTACTACCTGTGGATAGACTCTACCGGGGTGGGCCACCCGCTCATCTGGGACCTCAACATGGCTTTTGGCGGCTGGAGGCGCGACTTCAGCTTTAGCACCATGAGTGACCAGGAACTCATCGAATACAGCCCGTTGGCCGAATTCAGTAACGCCAAACGTCCACTCATATCCAAAGTGCTGCGTGTGCCGCTGTACCGAAAAATCTATCTGGCTCACGTGCGCACCATCGTCAACGAATGGTTGGTCAACGGCCAATGGCTCAAGGAAGCCGAAGCCATGATGAAAGAAATTGACCCCTGGGTGCAAAAAGATACGCTCAAGCTGTACTCCTACGATGCCTTTAAGAAGAGCTTAGATAGCACGCTTGTAGTCGGACCCGATAAAATCATTGGCCTGCGCCAGCTGATGGGTCCTCGCACGAAGTACCTGATGCAGCACCCGGCACTTAACAAGCCGGCACCCTCCATCGGCACGGTGAAACACGAAATCCTGGGGGATAGCGTGCTCATCACCGCCCAGATGAAAGATGCTGAGAACGGCTGGCTCTATTACCGCACAAATCGCTCATTC
>FQKF010022059.1_pt1 | contig 42130 bp, 41 predicted proteins | sample 1504521 | NCBI WGS metagenome assembly FQKF01 (sample SAMEA4475357, study PRJEB15587) | soil metagenome | biome: Soil; feature: Field | place: India | collected 2015-03-11 | depth 0 m
TAGAGCAGCGGAATCATAATCCGGTGGTCGGGGGTTCAAGTCCCTTCCCCGCTAAAGCATTTCTCTGGGGCTGTAGCTCAGATGGTTAGAGCACTGGCCTGTCACGCCAGGAGCCGCGGGTTCAAGTCCCGTCAGCCCCGATTTCCTTTTCTTTTAATTTTCAATATCAGTTTGTTAAATCTCAAAACTTTAAAATCATAATTTATTAAAAGTTTTTAAGAATATTTCTATTCTTGAAAAATATTATTTTTTCTTTCATAATATATAAAAAGGTGAAAAGGAACTGGTATGTCGAAACCTCTCGTTTTAGTAGTAGATGATGAAAAAAATATCAGGGAAGGGCTTAAGACAGCTTTAAAACTTGAAAATTTTGAGGTAGTAACATCAGAAGATGGAAAAGATGGGCTTGAAAAATTGGAACTTTTTTGTCCTGATGCTGTTATTCTTGATTTGAAAATACCTCATATTTCTGGAATGGAATTTCTTAAGAAAGTTCAGGGCATAAGTTGTGATACGCCAGTTATAATTCTTACCGGACATGGTGGAGTAGATGAGGCTGTTGAAGCAATGAAGAGAGGTGCTTATGACTTTCTCACTAAGCCAGTAAATATTGAAAAACTTGCCTTAATAATTAATAGAGCAATTGAAGAGAGAAAGAGAAAGGATAGAGAAAAGGTTTTAGAATCATTAGTTGATGAAAGGTATAATTTTGAAAATATAATTGGCAATTCAAAGGCTTTTCAGGAAGTATTAAAAATGGTAAAGCAGGTTGCACCCACTGATGCAACAGTTTTAATTACCGGGGAGAGTGGGACTGGTAAGGAAGTAATTGCGAATGCCATACATCTCAATAGCAGGAGAGCAAAAAATCCTATTGTTAAAGTTCATTGTGCGGCTTTACCTGAGACTTTGCTTGAAAGTGAGCTTTTTGGTCATGAGAAAGGGGCTTTTACAGGGGCAGTATCACGTAAAAGAGGAAGATTTGAGCTTGCTGATAGTGGGACAATATTTCTTGATGAAATTGGAGAAATTTCTCAGAGTGTTCAGGTTAAGTTGCTCAGGGTTTTACAGGAGCATGAGTTTGAAAGGGTAGGTGGTGAAGAAACAATTAAGGTAGATATAAGGGTTATTACTGCTACGAACAGGGATTTAAAACAACTGGTTGAGGAAGGTAAGTTCAGGGAAGACCTATATTACAGGCTTAATATTATAAATATTCACATACCACCATTAAGAGAAAGGAAAGAAGATATTCCTCTTCTTATTGATTATTTTTTAAAATTTTATAACAAGAAACATAACAAAAATATTCAGGGAATTAAAGAAGATGCCCTTATTATTCTACAAAACTACAGATGGCCGGGAAATGTAAGAGAACTTCAGAACTTAATAGAAAATCTTGTTATATTATGTAATAAAAAGATGATAACAGAAGATATTTTGCCTAAATATCTTAAGGTAGAGGGTGGAGCTTTGACTGAAAGAAGTGAATTCAAGATTCAAATAGGTGCAACACTTGAAGAAATCGAAAAAGAAGCAATTCTTTCTACTTTGAATTATACAAACTGGAACAAATCAAAAGCGGCAAAAATATTAAATATTGGTAGAAAAACACTACTCCGAAAACTTGAAGAATACGGATATAAAAATCAGAGTGAGGATTAAACCTCACTCTGTTACTATATTAAACTTTTCTGATATATAAGTATTATTCTTTTTATCTTTTAAGTAAATATAGCATACCATTTCATCACCAGACTTTGTATTTCCGATTGTTGCTTTGATTCTTCCATTTATAGAAAGTTCAGCTTTTGATTGATAATATTCTTCAGAGCCATTTATGTTAAAAATAACATAAATACTGTTGTAGTCAACATCCTTAAGGCTATCTGGTAATTTGAAGTCAACAGTTATGATTGAAAATGAAGTTACTTTGTTAGGATTGACTTTTCTATCACTAATCTGAATAATTTTTGTTTTAAGTTTGTTGAAAGCCAGAATTCTTTCATCTTCACTCATCAATGTGGCATTATCTTTCCAGTTTGGTATTTTGAGTTTCTGGTTTTTTATAGTTCCTATGAGAATATCATAAATACCAGCCACAGTTTTTCTCGATTTGTCAATGAGGCTTTCTGAAATTTTAATATTCTCTGGATTAAAACCTTTAAAATAATTTGCATTTACAGAAAAGACAAAACTTTCATTTGCACTATTGTAAAGATTTTCAGCATAAGAGAAATCTTTTTCTTTATAGTTTTCTTTTGCAATATTTATTTTTTCTAAGTTTCTGGTTAATATGTCTCCAGTTTCAAGTATCTGTTGTATTAACTGTTGCTTATTTCCTTTTGGTTCATACCATGGATAGAAAGAAGTTTGTCTTGTTTCAGCATCAAAGTAAAGACTTCCAGAAATTTTTTCACCCAAGAATAACTGAGTTGGAATAAAGGCTTTGAATATGTCATCACTTGAGGAAAATTTAATCCACTTCATTTCTTCCAGTGCTGTAAAGAGTTTTTCAAGAAAACTTATATCACTCCACTTTTCAGCGTCAATTAATAGAACAATATGATTTTTTCCATCCTTGTTTTTGTTCTGAATTTCAACAATATAGTTTAAAAGATCGTTAATTGCTTTATCTGATTTTCTTTCTATGATTGATTTGGCTTTTGTATCAACTATCAAAACATTCATTCCAAAGCCGGTGCTCATCATTCTTGAAGGAACATAATAGTTTATATCAGTAAAGTCTTTATATCCTTTGAAAACGGAAACATCACTCAAATAACAATATGTTATTTCATTTTTTACCATTGGTTCGAGTGAGGTATTGTCGAATGCGAGTTCTGGGAAAAATATTCCTTCTGGTTTTACACCAAAAACAGAGTTTTTAAGGTTTTTGTCGTAAGATATCTGCATTTCTATATCTTTTTTTGAAATCATCGGGAAGAGTGGATTACCAAAACCAGAAGCGAGTATATTTGCATTCTTTTTGCTTACTATTGAAGTTAATCTTTCTATGAAATTAGGATTGTTTTTTATGAAATTGTAAACAGTAAGTCCGTTTATTGCAATATCAAATTTTATCTTTGACTTTTTTTCTATAAAATTAAGAACATTTGAATAGCTTTGTGTGGTATTTTCAATGACAGAGGTATTTTTAGTTTCATCAAGATAAAACTCTGGATTGAAAAGAAAAACTACATTAACAGTAAGATTTTTATCAATTGGTGAAAATAGTTTTTGTTTTGTGATTTCTACTTTTCTTGTTGCAGAGAATATTGGAGCATCTTCTGAATCTAAAATTTGATAAAATAGTTTTGCTTTTGGAGACTTAATTTTTGTTATATCAGTTGAGAGATTTACGTTGTATGGTGCTTCCCATGATAGTGTTGAGATATTTTCATTTGCGATAGAGCTTATTTCTTTATCGTTTTCATCAAGCAGGGAAATTTTGAGCTTTAAGTTGTCAAGGCTATCTTTTCCGTATTTGTAAATGCTTCCTGTTATAAATAATTTCCCACTTTTTATTTCAGGATTTAATGTTGAAATGATGTTTGCATTAAGGTTTGCTGCATTTACAATATTTATTTCTTCAAGAATCACGATATCACTTTTTAATAAAAATGATTTTTTAGGTGATATTTCTATTTCTCTTGTGTATATTTCAAGGCTTTGAGTATTTTTTTTATGATAGTTGTCAATGTATAAAACACTTTCTTTGTCAAAAATCATTAGAACTGAAGATTTAACGTCTTTTGCAAGTAAAGCCATAAAGCCATCAGCAGAAAATATACCACCGTGTTCTCCAGATAATGGCATAAAAGGAATTTCTTCCATTTCATTTTCGTTTGCAATAATCAATTTTCTTTGTTGTTCACCAAAGGCAAACCAGTTTTTCATGCCATATTTGATTTTAACTGGTTTTGGTGAGTTGTTTATTAATTCAACTTCCATAAAGATGGTTGGAGTTTTTCTATCCAGTGTGTATTTTTTTCTTAATAATATGTCTTTATTTAAAATTTCTTTTAAAGGGTATGTTAATTCTACATATATATTTTCTTCATTTTTTCCAAAACCTGCTGATTTTATACCGTAAGGTCTCATCTGGCTACCGGGAAAAATTGTATCAAAATTGTCTTCACCTATGCCAGAATTTACGGAATTTTCGTAGATTGTTAATTCTTCAAGATTTTTTTTGTTTGCAAGTGCTACTATTTTTCCACTGTCCTTTGGACTTACTACAAACCTGATGAAGTTATTTTCAAGTTCGATGTTGCCATTTTTGAGTTTGTTGATTATGAGATCTCCAGCTTTTGATTTAGCTGCCTGTGAAAAGAGCAATAAAGGTAATAGAGCCAAAATAAACACTAATTTTTTCATTTTTACTCCCCCAGAAATAGATTTTTATATGCAACTCTTTCTTTATTCTATTAATTATACCTTTTTTAAGCTATTTTTTTTGAAATATTTTAATTAATAAATTATAGTATTATCAACATTTTTTGTCAAAAAATCATTGATTTTCAACGTTTTTGCCAAATAATTGGCAAAAAACTATTGAGAGAGAATCATTTAAGAAATGAAAGTTAATAAACCGAAAATAAGAGCTGTAGGAGGGAATTATGAAACACAATTCTTCAGTTATCTATAAACTTTTCAAGAAGAATCCAGTTAAGGCTCTTCATCTTGCTCAGGCATTTTTGAGTATGGAGAAGGCAAGAGAGATAGATTATAATAATCCCGAAGGTAAAAGTAATGAATTGCCTCTCATTACATTCAAGATAACACCTTTATGTAATTTAAGATGTGTTATGTGTGGTCAGAGAGGTATTTCTGGAACTCTCAAGGGAGAGAAAGTGGCAGAAGAAGTTCATAAAATTGTCCCTATGGAAAGATATATGGAGCTTGTTGATGAAGTGGCTCATAAGACGCAAGTTTTTTATGTATGGGGTGGGGAGCCATTTCTCTATCCTAATTTTATGGATCTTGCCTCATATATGGCAAAAAAGATTCCAATCTTTACAGTTAATACCAATGGGACTTTGCTTGCTAAATATGCAAGAAGGATTGTAGAAGATCAATGGACGGGATTTTTTATTTCACTTGATGGTTTCAGGGACACAAATGATAAGATAAGGGGAGAAGGCTCTTATGACAAGGTTATAGAGGGTATTGAAGCTATAAAGAAAGAAAAAAAGCTACAAAAATCTATTCTCCCTCATATAGGAATAGTAACAACAATTAACAATATGAACTATATGTATCTTGATAAACTTGTTGAAGCTACAAGGGATATTGGTTTGTCATGGCATATTATAAATCTTGGGACATATACCACTGAAGAAATTGGCAAGAAAGAAGAAGAAATTTTCCAGAGAGAACTCGGGGTAGAGGCATATTACTGGAGAGGTTTCAATACCGGCTTTAACAAGGGCATTGATGGAGATAAATTTGCAGAAATTCTTGAAAAGGTTCACAGTATGGATGTTGATCATCCTATTATAACAGTTCCTGTTATAAGGCCCTCTAAGATAGGCATATATTATGCCGAACTTGAGACTATTGTGAGGGATAGATGTTTTGCTCCATGGTTTTCTGTGGATATAAATTATAATGGAGATGTCCATTTTTGTGCCGATTATCCACATTATATAATTGGGAATATTATGAAGGAAAATTTGCTCGATATTTATAACAACGAAAGGGCAAGAAAGTTCAGAACGGTGCTTAAAAATAGCCCAAATGGTATTTTCCCTGCCTGCACAAGATGTTATCAGCTTATGTTATGTGGTAGAAGGAGAAGAGGATATTAAATTAAGCTATTAAGCTGCTTTTTTACAATAGAAGTAATAAGGCTTTGTGGTAAAATTTTTATTAAAAAAGCAAATATTTTGTTTTGTATTCCGGCTATAACAAGAGATTTTTTCTTAAACATTGCTTTTAAACCTATCTTTGCAACAGTCTTAGCATCCATTCCCATTTTATTTGAGAAATGTTTGTATTTTTCACTATTTATTTTTGCATTGTTGTCAAAATTTGTTTTTGTAAAGCCGGGAAGTAAGCAGCTTACGTTTACTCCTTTGTTTTTGAGTTCATTTCTTAAGGCAAGTGAGAATGTGAGAACAAAACTCTTTGTTGCTGAGTAAACTGCAAAGTATGGGAATGGAAACAGAGCCACCATTGAGGCAATGTTGAGGATATTTCCCTTTCCTTTTTCTGCCATTTTTTTTCCAAAGAGAATGCTTAATTTCGTAAGAGTTTGAATATTAAGGTTGATTATATTTTCTACTTCTTTTGTATTGCTTTCTATGGCTTCTCCAAAAAGTCCAAGTCCTGCATTATTGATTAAAATGTCGATATCTTCGTTTACTTCACTGAATAATTTTTCTGCGGCATCTTGAGTTGATAAGTCCATTGATATTACTCTTGCTTTTATGTTAAACTTTTCAACCTCATTTTTTACTTCTGTAAGTTTATCTTTACTTCTACTCACAAGAATCAAATTATATCCAATTCTTGCAAGCTGTATTGCAAATTCTTTTCCTATACCATAAGATGCACCGGTTATGAGTGCTTTTGGCATCCTTCCTCCTATAGCTCATTATTGATAATTATATAGTCTGCAATAAACTTTGGAGATTCATCGGCTATCCAGTCTTTCTTTGCTTCAGGATTGGGTATTGATGCTCCTATGAGTATGAATGTGAAATTACCATCGTTATTTTTAAAATTTGCAATTTCGCCGGGTTTTAAAGTAAAGTCTTTCTCATTGGCTTTGAGTTTTATATCACACCACAATCTTAATCCGCTTTCTGTTTTTTCAATTGGATTTCCTTCTTTTATGCTATAACCCTCTGTTATGGAGAAAAACTCATTTACTTTGCTTGCTATTGCAAACACAAGTTTATCTTTATCGTAAAAATAAATAGCCTTTGACGGTCCTGAAGGTGAGATTTTTGTAAAAGTTTTTAATCTCATTTTTTCAAGGTTGAGTTTTATGTATTTTATTTCTTTCCACGGTGAGATTGTTATATTTACTTTGCCCTTTTCTCCCCTTGCAGTTATTTCAAGTGTATCGTTTTTTTGTTTAACAGACTGTATCTCTCCTTCATTGAATGAAGATGGATAGTTTATGTTAAAATGAACTCCATTGCAGGATAGTAGAATAAATGTTGTTAATAGTATTATAAAATTCTTCATAAAAGCCCCTTATTTCTTCTTAAGCCAGAAAGGTGGCTTTAAAGTTTCTATTACAACAGGTTGTCTATCATCTCCAACAGGATCAGGAAGTAAAGTGAGTTTGTCATTTACTTTCAGTGTAGCTCCCTGAATATCACCTGCCCATGTCCTTGCGAAGAATAGATTTATATTTCCCCAGTCATTGTAATCGTATAATGTTGTTATACCATTTGTTTCCGTTGGATTAAGATTTGTTGTTATTGTCCCAGAGATTACTCCATTTCCATTGAAGTCAACTCCTGCAGAGCCACTTCTACCAAGTCCAGCAGCTTCAGAAATAGAGTTTTCGTTTATAGAAGAACCACTTCCATCTGAGTAGTCTATAACCATATTTGTATTGGTCGGACCTCTATGGAGAGCATAATGAGCTTCAGCAGGGGATATTCCAGAAAAATAATGATTTGAAAAACTTGTATTCCCAACATCGAGCCATCTGTAGTAATAATATCTATCACCTTCTCTTGAATTTCCGATTTCAGGGAGACCATAGAGTTGATACATATAGTTCATTATGCTATAGTAGTTTGGCTTGTAGTTTTCATCAGTACTTCCACCATGACGTAAACCAAGATTGTGACCAAATTCATGCATTATTGTTGCCGCCTGATAGTTGATAAGTATATTTTTATTTAAAGTATCAGAAGAATTAAGTCCCCAGTTTCCCAAGGAGACTACAAAATCATTTCCCGGACACTCTGCAATTCCAGATGAGCCACCACTACCATTAGCCTCCTGAGAATAAGCAAAAAGAAGGAAATGAAAGATTTGTTTCTTTCTTAAGTCCATATACTTTACTTTATATTTATGAAGGTTTCCGAAACCTGTTTCTGTATATACTGTAATGGGGATTTCGAGAGGAACTCTATGGTTTTCATTATCAAGATTATGATTGTTTGTAGCTTGTCCACTTAAGTTCAGATTTCCGACATCAAAGTGGACTCTTATACCTTTTTTGGCAAAGGCTTCTACTACTTTATCGAGAGCCTCACCTCTCGGTATAACTCCCTCGTCCTGAGAGTCCATATAGCAAACATGTATGAATATATCTTTTTGATTTGTTCTTGCACCCCAATCATATAGCGGAAGTCCGGCAAATGTTCCACCGGGGACTTCAGAGCAGTCTGGTATGCCGTCCTGATCTGCATCATTTGTGCTTGTTATATCGTTTGGTCCACCGGGGGTGGCAGTTTTCACTGTAAAATCAGATGAAGTGTCGGTATCAATCTGACTTGGGTTTCTACTTAAAGAAAATCCATAAGAATTGCTTGAGAAAGGTAAAGAGACTGCACTACCACCATTCCAGGCTGGATTGCCATCAAGCCCATCATACATTGGGCTTACTGTCGAACCACCAAACCTTACAAAGTCTATTGTGTAATTTGAATAGATCAACTCTACAAATCCATTTGCCTGCCAGTATGGATAACTACCTCCGCTTGAAATATATCCAATTCTATCACTATCTACAAGACCGGAGTATGGTTTTGCTCTGATTATTACATAAGAGCCGGGTTCTATGGTTAAGGCTGGAAGTGAAAACATTTTTATATAGCCATTTTGATCATAAGAACGCAAGACATATTTTGAAAGAATAACGGATACATTTGTTGGGTTGTATATTTCAATCCAGGCTGAACTATCAATATAGTATGTAGAACCCACCTCACTTATCTTAAGTGGTGCGGCTTCATCTGTTGTAAGGACACATTCACATGAAACAAGAAATACAAATGCCAGTAGTGGTATTATATATTTCATATTTACCCCCTTATTCTTTTGGTTTAAAGTATTCTTCGAGAGTAGTTTCAAAAGGTCCATAAATATTTGTTATATTTCCATCTATTTCAAGCCTTAAGAATGAGTTTGTATTCTGTATGATTAATTTGTTAGTGAAGTCTATTTCCACACCATAGCTTAAATTTGTTAACGTTTCGTTGTAAAGTATCTTACACTCACCCACAAAGCCTTTTACTATGGCCTTTCTTACTATGTTTTGTGGTTTTGAGCCGGGTTTGCCTATACCGCCTCTTACAGCAGCAGCTCCTGTTCTCTCAACTACAGCAAACTTTTCTTCAGATTTTGCAGGCTTTGGTTGTTTTTTTATAATATTGCCAATCTTATCCTCAACGCCACCAAGTATTCTCAGTGTTGAATTATCTGGTAGGAGTAATTCAAGATAATCCTCTTTACTTTTTATTCTTATTATAGAATTTATCGAGATTTTATCGTCGATTTTTATTTTAAGCCATTTTTTTCCAGATTTTACTTCTGCTTTTCCAACAAAGCCAACAACAGTTACTTTATCATTTGCTCCATAAAGATATGTAGAAATTATAAATAGAAAAATTATTAACTTTTTCATAATTACCTCCATATTTTAATCTTAACATTAATTTTTTAATTAATCAATGTTTTGAGATAAAAATTTGATTTTTTTGAAAAAATTTGAGTTTCAAAATATAATTTCCTTGAGGTTTCTTATGGCTTTTGAATGGGTAATGTATAAAGGTGAGAGTAATAGTTTTCCTTACCGACTTGTAATAAGAGAAAACGAAAGAATTATACTTGATTTGAGAGTTAAAGAAAAATGGCCCGGAAGCAAGGGAAATATCTTCTGTTTAAGGCATAATCCAGAGGTTTTTGAAGAATTTACTGAAATTGAAAGGGTTTCAATACTTTCATTAAACAGATATGGGAAGAAATTACTTGTTGTGCTTGATAGATTATTAAACAAGCGGTGTGAATTTTTATTTCTTAAAAAGAAATATAAAAATCAAGCTGGAGAGTATGAGCAGATATTCTGGCGAACACAGGCAGGTTTGAAAGAGAGGGGAAGAAATTTTAAAATTTATATTTCCAATAAAGCAAAATCTTTAAAAGTTTTGATTGATAAAAACGAAAGATATGCATGGAATTTCAAATGTGAAACAAAAAGGGTTGATCTACCTGTAGGAGATTATGCACTTGAGACTGAAAAAGGAGTTATTGCTGTTATTGAGAGAAAAACGCTTGAAAATTTTATTTCTGAAGCTGGGAATTTTCAGGTTTTGATTCAAAAAACAGCAGAGCTTGCAAAATATAAATATGCGGCTTTTGTAATTGAAGCAAACTATTCTGATTTTTTGAAGAAAAGAGAACACTATTCGCCATCTTTTTTTTCAAAAATTATAGGAAATTTTCAGGCTATTTTTCCATCTCTACCAATTATATTTGCTGGAAGCAGGAAATATGCTGAAAATTGGGCTATAAATTATTTCCAGTTTGTAGCTCAGATTGAAACAGAAAATGAGCTTTTTACAGATTTATCAGAAGAAAAAAAGAATACAAAAATTGATATAAGTATTGAAGATAAAATTATGTCTTCTCCGTTTGAGACATTTTCTCTTGATGAGATAAAAAATTATCTATCTGCCTATAGCAAAATTGTGTTGAGAAATAGAATAAAAAATCTTGAAGAAAGTGGAAAATTAATCAAACACAGGAAAGGGAATAGGCTTTACTGGACAAAAACAAATTAATTTACTTTTTTGTTAAGATATTCTATACTTTTTAGATGGGGGAAAAATGATAAAAGTAAGATTTGCTCCATCTCCGACGGGGAAACTTCATCTTGGTAGTTTAAGAACGGCAATATACAACTGGCTTTATGCAAGGCATTGTAATGGAAAATTTGTCTTAAGAATTGAAGATACCGACCTTGCAAGGTCAAAAAAAGAGTATGAAGATTCGATAATCAAAGATTTAAAATGGCTTGGCATGGATTATGATGAATTTTATCGTCAGAGTGATAGATTTGATGTTTATAGAAAATATGCTGAAAAACTTATTTCAGAAGGAAAGGCTTACTATTGCATTTGTGAGAGAGAGGATATTTTAAAAAGACAGAATCTTGGTAATGATATTGAAGTTTATAGATATGATGGACATTGCAGGAATAATACTTCAAAGCCAGATAGACCTTTTGTAATAAGACTTAAAGTTGATGAAAAAAGTTTAAGTTTTAATGATCTTGTGAAGAAAAAAATTTCACTTGATACAAAAGAACTTGATGATTTTGTGATATTAAAGCAGGATGGTTCTCCTACTTACAATTTTGCTGTTGTGGTTGATGATGGTGAAATGGGTATAACACATATTATAAGGGGAGAGGATCACATTACCAATACGTTCAAGCAAATTTTGGTTTACGAAGCACTGGGCTTTAAAATTCCAGAATTTGCTCATCTTCCGCTCGTTCTTGGTAAGGACAAAAAGCCTCTATCGAAGAGACTTGGTTCTATAGATGTCGAATACTATAGGGGGATTGGTGTACTTCCAGAGGCATTAATCAATGCTGTTGCAAGACTTGGCTGGGGATATGAAAATCAGGAAGTATTTACAGTTGAGGAATTAATAGAAAAATTTGATATAAAAGGACTTAATCGTTCAAATGCAGTGTATGATGAGGATAAAATATTTTTCTTTAATGGTAAACATATAAAAATATCAAAAACCGAAATTCTTATAAAGCATTTTAAAGAATTTTTAGAGGCCACAAATCTTAATCTTGCTGGAAGAATGAAAGATGAAAACTGGCTTAAATTTGCCATTGAAAGTATAAAGGACAGGCATTCTACTTTGAAAAGTCTGTATGATGAACTACTCATCTTTGCCCTTGATGAGATAAATATTGAGAAAAATGCCCTTGAAGAGTTAGAACATCTTTTGTCAGAAGAAAATGAAAAGTCAGCTTACGAAAAGGTTAAGGAATTATTAAAACAAACAAATATTTCAGAAATATCAAGAGAAGACCTTGAGAAAAAATTGAGAGATATCGCATCTCAGTGTAATATAAATTTTGGTAATCTTGTGAGAATTTTGAGAATTAAACTCTGTGGGAGTAATAAATCTCCAGATATTGTTACTGTAATTAAACTTTATGGAGAGGTAGTAAAAAATAAGTTAAATTAAGTGGTAGAAAAATATGAATGCAATATTTAAAAGAAAAAGTATAAGGTCTTTTAAGAAAAAAAGAGTTAGCAATAGGTTGATAAAAGAAATTTTGATGGCCGGAATGGCAGCACCAAGTTCATGGAATTCTAAGCCGTGGGTTTTCATAGTCATAAAGGACAGAAAAATCCTTGATGAGATTGCAAAAAGACATGGCTATGCAAATATGTGTAAAGAGGCAAGCCTTGCAATTTTAGTTTGTGGTAATCCAGAAAATATGAAGGAAAAGGAATTTCTCCCACAAGATTGTGCTGCTGCCACAGAAAATATGCTTATAGAAGCTACATATCTTGGGCTTGGGAGTGTTTGGGTAGGCCTTTTCCCGAAAGAGGAAAGAATGAATTTACTGAGAGAACTTACCTCTTTGCCAGAAAATATAATACCTTTCAGTCTTGTTGTAGTGGGATATCCAGCAGAAAAAAAGAAAGGAAAGAAAATTTATTATGAAAATATGGTGTATATAGATAAATGGGATAGCAAACAAAAATTTGACATATAATCATATATAAGCTAAAATTTTATGCTTTAAAATCCTTGGGATTATATTTTTAATCCCCATATTTATTATGTCCATAAGGAGGAAATTTTTAAATGAGAAGTTATGAGATTGCTTTCCTGTTCAGGGAAGGAGAAAATTTTTCAGATCTTAAGGATAGGGTTAAATCCTATATCGAAAAGTTTGGTAATAAGGTTGTAGGTGATTCAGAACTTGGTTTAAGAGATCTTGCTTATCCTATTCACAAGAACAGAGAAACTTTTCACAAAGCCTTTTATTACTTTGTTAAGGCTGAGATGAAGCCAGACATTATTGCTGAAATGGAGAAGTCTTTCAAGTTTGATGAAAGTATCATTCGTTATATGATACTTGTGGAGTAAAAAATGAGCTGGGATATAAACAGAGTTATTCTTGTTGGACGACTTGCCAGTGATGTAGAGCTTAAGTATACTCCAGCTAATGTTGCGGTTGCTAAATTCAGAATTGCCGTTGGTGGTAAGCAGAAAAGCGATGGTGGGGATAATGTATCTTTCTTTTCTGTCGTTGTCTGGAATAAACAGGCAGAAACTTGTAGCAAATTTCTCTCCAAAGGCAAACAAATTGCAATTGATGGAAGGCTTGAGCAGAGAAGCTGGATCGGGCAGGATGGTGTAAAAAAAAGTGTAGTAGAGATTGTTGCTGAAAGAATTGAGTTCTTAGGGGCATCATCGGCACAAAGTCCAAAACAGGATAATTCTGGTGTGCAGCCAGCAGGGTCATTTCAGACAGCATCAGATTTTTACGATAACAGTGATTTTGATTTTTCTACAGTTGATCCATCTTCAGAAGATGATGGATTCGGTGGACCAGATTTTTAAATTTTAAGTGGAGGTAAAAATGTCAGAAGAAAAGATAAAAGATATGGAGATTCAAAATCTCGAAAAGCAGGTGTTAGAATCAGCAGTAACTAACGAATTAATTGAAGAAGAAATCAAAAAAGAAAAAGAAGATTTTGGACAGGCAGCACAATCATCAGATAAGAAGAAATTTTTCTTCTCAAAAAAAGTATGTAAATTCTGTTCAAAACAGGTTGAAGAAAGTGCAATAGACTATAAGAATGTAGATCTTATTAAGAGATTTACTATGCCTTCTGGAAGAATCTTACCAAGAAGGATAAGTGGTAATTGTGCAAGGCATCAGAAACTTATTGCCAGAGAAATTAAAAAGGCAAGAATTATTGCCCTACTTCCGTTCCTTGACAGATAGTTTAAAATTTGAGGAGGCATTATGAGAGTTATACTTTTAGAAAATGTTGTAGGGCTTGGTAAAGCCGGTGAAATAAAGAATGTAAAAGATGGTTATGCAAGAAACTATCTTATACCTAAAAAGTTAGTAGAAGTAGCAACAAAGAGCAAAGAAGAATATCTTGCTAAACTTGCAGAAAAATTAAAAGAAAAAGCAAAAAAGTTTTACGAAGATGCAGTATCTCTTAAAGAAACTCTTGAAAAAGAATCACTTGAGATTAAGGCAAAAGCTGGAGAAGAAGGTAAGCTCTTTGGTTCTATTACAAACTCTGATATTGCATTGGCTTTGAAGGAAAAGGGATACGATATAGACAAGAGAAAGATAATGGTTGATCATATTAAGGTTCTTGGTGAACATACTGTAAGAATAAAACTTGATGAGGGAGTTGTTGCTACTATTCCATTGAAAGTAGTTGCAGAGTAGTTATGGCATATGACGAACTTTTAAAAAGAGTTCCACCTTATAGTATTGAAGCAGAACAGGCATGTTTGGGAGCGATGATTTTTGCTCCCAATCTTGTGCCACAAATAATGGAAGTTTTGAGTGAAGAAGATTTTTTTGATGAAAAACATAGAATAATTTTCAGAGCTATTTATGAGCTTTTTGATTCAAATCAGACAGTTGATGCTGTTACAATTGCAGAAAGGTTGCAGGCAGTAAATAAACTTGCTCAGGCTGGTGGTCAGGAATATATAGCCCGTCTTTATGATTCAAGTTTTTCCATTTCAAATGCAATGGCTTATGTAAATATCATAATCAATAGATCCATATTAAGAAGTCTTATTAACGCATCGAGGAGAATTATTGATCTGGTTTATGAAGGAGATATGGATAATGTTGAGAAGATATGTGATGAATCTGAAAAATTAATATTTGACGTTACACATAGAAGATTAAGAACAAGCTATAAACTTTTGAATGAAATAATGGCAGAAGCTCTAACAGGTATCTCAAAATTAAAGGAACATGCTCATGTTTATACTGGTGTTCCTACTGGATTTACCGACTTTGATGATAAAACAAGTGGACTACAAAAAGGGGATTTGATTGTAATAGCGGCAAGACCATCAATGGGTAAAACAGCCTTTGCCTTAAGCATAGCACGAAATGTAGCTTCTCACAAAGATGCTGTATTGATCTTTTCTCTTGAAATGTCATTTCAAGAACTGGCTTTAAGAATGATCTCCGCCGAATCAAGAATTGATATGCAGAATATAAGAAAGGGAAATATAACTCCATCACAGTGGGGGGCTATCGTTGAAGGAGCTGGAAGGTTGTCCCATCTTAAGATTTTAGTTGACGATACACCCGCAATTTCTTTAAATGAAATAAGAGCTAAGGCACGAAGAGTAAAAAAGCAGTATAATCTTTCTTTGATTATTATAGACCATTTGCAACTTGTTACAACGTCAGATTCAAACAAGCTGGTAATTAATAGAAATGCAGAAATTTCTTATATTTCAAGAAGTTTAAAAGCATTAGCAAAAGAACTTGATATTCCTATAATTGTTCTTTCACAGCTTTCAAGAGAGGTCGAAAAAAGACAGGATAAAAGACCAATTCTATCTGATTTAAGAGAATCGGGGGCTATTGAACAAGATGCTGATATAGTTGCTTTTTTATACAGAGATGCTTATTATAATAAGGAAATAAATAATAATGTGACTGAATTGATAATTCAGAAACAAAGAAATGGTCCTACAGGGACAGTAGAACTGGCATTTTTATCTAATATTGTAAAATTTGAAAATCTTGAAAGGCACAGGACTTATACAGAAGATAGATTTGAAAATTCTTCTAATAGTGAAAATGGAGAACAGGATTTTTAAAGGTTTTTTATGAATAGATTTAAGGAAATTTTAAGAGAAATAGGAAATTTCTTCATCTTTTTTATTGAAACACTTTATTACTTTATTGAGAATTTTAAAAAGCCAGTTAATATAATTGAAAATGTTTATAACATAGGTGTTAAATCTTTGCCTGTAGTTTTAAGTACTGGTTTTTTTCTGGGTTTAATTATGGGGCTTCAATTGAGTGATGCTCTTGAGTCTATTATAAGTGGGACATCTCAGTATATAAGTGGAGCTTTATCAGTGGCTTTAGTTAAAGAATTAGGACCTGTTTTTACTTCTCTCATTGTTGTGAGCCGTGTTTGTTCTTCTGTAACTGCTCATATAGGAACTATGAAGGTTACAGAGCAGATTGATGCACTTAAAACTTTTGGAATTAATCCAGTTGGTTTTCTTGCAACTCCAAGAGTGATTGCAGGAATGATTTCTTTACCTATTCTTGGCTTTTTCTCAATAATGGCTTCTATGATTGGTGCATGGATAATGATAGGTTTAATTGGAGAAATTCCTCTGGGTGTCTATATAGAAATTGCTCAGATTCCTCTCAGAGTAAAATATATATTTGAATCTATTTTTAAAATGATAGTTATTGGTGGTTTTATACTTGAAATAAGTACCTTTTATGGATTTGAAGCAAAGAATGGTGCTGCTGGAGTTGGTGAAGCAACGATTAAATCTGTTGTTGTGTCAAGTTTTATGGTAATTTTACTTGATTATATTCTTGGTTCTATATTTATCATACTTGCTGGAGGAACATTGTAAATATGGAGAATTATATTATAGAAACTTATGACTTAAAAAAAACGCTTAACAATAAAAAAGTTCTTGATGGTGTGAGTGTTAAGATTAAAGAAAAGGAAACTTTTACAATAATTGGCCAGAGTGGAGTAGGTAAAAGCGTTTTTCTTAAACATCTTATTGGTTTAATGCGACCTGATGAAGGCGAGATTTATATTTTTGGGGAAAAGATGGATTTTGATAATGAAGATAAATGGAATGAAGTAAGAAAACGTTTTGGCATGCTTTTTCAGGGTGGAGCTTTGTTTGACTCTTTGACTGTAGGAGAAAATTTATACTTTGTTCTTGAAAATTTGAAACCAGAGCTTTCTGAACGTGAAAAAATCAAGGCTATAAAAAGAGCTCTTGAGCTTGTGGAATTAAAGGATACTGAAAAAATGACAATACCATCTTTGTCTGGTGGAATGATGAAAAGAGTAGCACTTGCAAGGGCTATAGTTGCAGAACCAGAAGTTGTTTTGTTTGACGAACCGACTACTGGGCTTGATCCTATAACTACAGCAAGCATTAATGAGTTAATTTTCAGCTTAAAGAATAAAATTAATACAACCTTTATAGTTGTAACTCATGATATTAAGAGTGCAAAATATATTTCTGATAGAATAGCGATGATTTATAAAGGAAAGATAATTTTCATAGGTACACCTGAAGAGCTTGAAAAAACTGACAATCCTTATGTTGTTCAGTTTGTTAATGGGCTTTCAGAAGGCCCAATTTCAGTATAGAGTAAAAAGATAAAAGGGGTGTTGGTATGTATAAAACAATGAAAAAATTCAATCCAGTAGCCATAGGTATATTTCTTGTAAGTGGTATAATTCTTATGTTATTTTTTATTTATTTTGCAGGCAAATTCAGTTTTATACTTGGGGGAGGGTACAGATTTTTCATTGAGTATGAATTTCTTGACAATCTTCAAAGTGGGGCAAAAGTAAGGGTCTCTGGTGGACCTGCGATTGGCTATGTAAGAAATATTAGTTTTGAAAGCGGAAAGATTGTTGTGGAAGTTTTGATAAATGGCAAATACAAACTGAATAGAGATGCAAATTTCAGTATATATTCGACAAGCCTTGTCGGACAGAAGTATATTAACGTATCTGGTTATAAGCCAAATTCTCCTAATATCATTACAAATAATGATTATATCATTGGTATAACTCCTATGGGCTTTGCAAGAACAATAGAATTTGCTGGAGCTGGGCTTAAGACGATTTTCTTTTCAGAAAGTGAAGAGTCTTTAAAGAAACTTCAAACTATCTTTAATAACATTTCAGATTTAATTCAAAACTTAAACTATCTTGTTAAAGACAATTCTTCTGAGATAAGTCTTGCAATTCAAAGATTAAATCAGGTTGTTAAAACTTCAGTAGAAATAGCAAATAGACTGAATAATTCTGTGGCAAATATAGAGAGTGGCACAAAAAAACTTAATTCAACAATTCAAAATATTGACGAAGCAGAAGTAAAAAATATAATTTCAAATATGTCTGTAATAAGCACAGAGCTTAAAAATCTTTCAGTAGAGATTAATAAACTTTCCTATGATAAAAATAGTGTACTTAATGTAGTAAGAGACAAAGAATTCAGGACAAGACTTGATAATACAATGAAAAATGTAGAAGAATTTTCAAAGAAAGTTAAGGATAATCCTTCTATCCTTTTCTTCGGTAAGTAGGAGGTAAGATGATTCCTATAAAAGATGAAAATCCCACCAGAAGATTTCCTTTTGTTAATACTCTTCTTATTATTGCGAATGTGTTTATTTTTTTATATCAGGTCTTTAATCCAGAAATGGGCGAATATATTATAAAAAAATTCTCAATGATCCCTGTTATTTTTTTTTCTGACCCTATAAATGAAAGCTATAGGCTTATTAGTTATAGTTTTTTACATGGCGGGTGGTTTCACATTATAGGTAATATGCTTTTTCTCTATATATTTGGAGATAATGTAGAGGATATTTTTGGGCATTTCTGGTATTTGATATTTTATATACTTGCAGCTTCACTTGGTGTCTTACCTCAATTGTTGTTTTCCAGCTTTTCAGATATACCTATAGTTGGTGCAAGTGGAGCAATTTCTGGTGTTATTTTGTCATATATGCTTATGTTCCCTTTAAAGAATATAGTTACGCTTGTTTTTTTTGGATTTTTTATAGTTCCAGTAAAGATTCCAGCATTATTCTATATAGGTATATGGATAATTACACAGATTTCTGGTAGCTTTGTAAGTATCCTTGCTCCTGTCCAGGGAGGAGTGGCATATCTTGTTCATCTTGGCGGAATAATTACAGGTTTTATATTTACAAAAGTCTTTCTTTCTTCCAAGAGGAGTAGATACAAAAGAATATAACCTTTTATGAGATATATTATTTTAATGTTTATTACATCAGGTTTATTTTCATATGTTATAACCAACAAAAATAAGGATTTTCTTCCAGTAGTTTATTTATCTTTTTCAAATCGTTTAGAAACAAAAGATTCTGAAATAGTAAAGGAAATTTATATTCCATCATTGAGAACAAGATTAAAAAAGGTTAATGCAAATTTTGTGTTTGAAAAGAAAGAAAATTCAGATTTAATAATTAACATAGGATATGAAGTTAAAAAAGAGAAAATTGATATTTTTATAGATTTTTATGATAAAAAAGAAAACTTGATTTTAGGGAAAAGTCTTTCAACCTATACTGATAGAAAGATTTTTGATGGAGTTGATGAAAGTCTGAAAATAATAAATGATTTCATAAAGCAAATTGAAATAATATCTCCAAAAATTGAAGAAAAATTAATTGGTAGATTATATTTTCATAATTTCAAAGTTGGGAAGGAGAATTACTTTTTGTATGTCAATGATGATCTTGTTTCAAAATATGTAAATAAAAATTTTGATAAATATATTACTCTTGAGGCAAATAAGAGATATTTTATAAGGCTTGTGAAAGACAATAATGATAAAACTGTGTTTGAAAAAGAGATTTTTTTACCAACTGATAAAACCATAGAGATAGAATATGAGGGTAAGGGAAGCATACTTGTAGAGCAAATAAAAAATCCAGAAATGTGGAGAAGTTATAAGTATTTTTTTAATAATAAAGAAATTGAAACAGGAAAAGAAGTTGATAATATAAAAGCTGGTGAGCATTATGATTTTGTTGTCAAGGATAATTTTGATAGAATTGTTTATAAAGATTTTATTTATCTTGAAGATGGAGAATTAAAGATTATAAGACCAGAGCTTGTATGGAATGATTCTATAAAAATAAAATTTTTTTCCTGTATTAATGAGTTCTGGGCTATTGGATTTGATTATTCTTTTTTGCGATATTTCTGGGGGGGAATAAACGCTGGTTTTAATAGTTTCTATTATGATGGAAGAACTATTGATGTAAAATTTTTAACCTTAGAAGCAGGATATTATTTTTTTACTGATAGAATTTATAACTTTAAGTCGGGAATTGGATTATGTGGACAATATTTTTTTGCTGATTTCTCTCCTCAAGAACTTGAAGAAGTTATGAAGAATGGATTTTCCTTATTTTTGAATTTTGAACTTTTTAATTTTTTTATTAAGCCAGCTGTTTTTTATGATTTTTCTAAGGTGTATTTTCAAATTTCTTCAGGTTTATATATAAAATTTGATTTGTGAGGTGTATATGAAGTCTCTTGTTTTGCTTTCCTCGGGACTTGATTCGATAGTTAATTTTAAAAAGGCTTATGATGAAATGAAAGTAAAACTTATTCTTACTTTTGATTATGGACAGGCTTCGGCCAAGAAAGAGATTATGGCATCTTCAATGGTTGCAAAAAAGTTTGATGTTGAACACAGAGTTATAAAGCTTGATTTTCTCAGAGATATTTCTTCTGCTTTAAAAAAGAATAATATCCCAGCTTTTGATGAAAAAAGGTTTGAGGATAATAATTATACAAAAGAGACAGCTAAAGCCGTATGGGTGCCTAATCGAAATGGGCTTTTTATCAATATTGCGGCTTCATTTTGTGAAGTTTATGAAATAGACTATATTGTCGTTGGTTTTAATAAAGAAGAAGCAAAAACCTTTCCAGACAATTCAAAAAAATTCATGAAGAAAATTAATAGTTCCCTTAAGTTTTCCACACTTTATAATCCAGAAGTTTATAGCTATACCATTGATATGATAAAAAGTGAGATTGTAAAAGAAGGTTTTAAGGTAAAGGCACCTTTTGAATACTTATGGAGTTGCTATAATGATGGTGTTAAAATGTGTGGAGTGTGTGAGTCCTGTCAAAGACTTAAAAGGGCATTAAAGGTGAATAATTTCTATGAAGATTTTTTAAATATAAATATGTGGGGTTTTGAGAAATGAAAGGTATATTTGTAGAAAAAGAAATTAAATATGATGGTAGTCAACTATCCTCTCACTTTGCTTATAAAAATTTTAAGATAGCTGGTGATAGTATTGTTGGTTTTATGGGTCCTGTTGAAGTGAAATTGACGGAAATGGTTGATATAGAAGATGTGATTAACAATGAGCCTATATCTTCTGATAGAATGCTTAATTTTATAATAGAAGTGTTTGGTTTTGAGATAAAGGGGCTTGTGGCTTTACAGAGATTGTTTATTAACATAATAAAAGAAACAATTGAATCTATTAATCCAGATATAAAGATTTCAAGGAATGGAGATGATTTGTATTACAGAGGCAAAAAATTATCTGTTTCAATAGCAACATTAAGCCCAGTTTCAGGACTTATTCATACAGCTCTTAACATTGTAAATACAGGGTGTCCTATAGAAGTGAGTTCGCTTGAGGAAATGAAGCTGGATAGCAAAGAGGTTGCTCAGAAGGTAATAGATAACTTTGTAAAAGAGTATGAAGAAATAAAATTTGCTTCTGTTAAGGTTAACTGGGTAAAATAAATTAACTTTCGTAGAAATACGAGTTATAAATTTCTGGGAAGTTTTTCTTTAAATCATCTTTCAATTTTCTTTCTATTTCTATAGCCGTTTTTAAGTTTCTGACGGAGTTCCAGAGTTTTTTACAGTCAGCAATTGATGAATTAACTATTACTGATTTTACAAGAGGTATATAAGTTGGGTTTACACTGAAATTTCTTATTCCCATACCAAGTAAAAGTCTTAAATATAGTGGATTTCTTGCTATTTCTCCACATACTGAAACAGGTTTGTTGTTCGCATTTGCATTAACCACTGTATAATGTATTAAGTATAAAACAGCTGGATTAAGTGGTTGATAATACTCTGCAACAGACTGATTGTTTCTATCAACTGCAAGTGTATATTGAACAAGATCATTTGTTCCAAGACTGAAGAAATCAACCTCTTTAGCAAGATGGTTAGAAAGAATTGCTGCGGAAGGTATTTCTATCATTATTCCCAGAGGAATATTATACTTGAAAGGCTTACCTTCGTTTTTGATTTCTTCTTCACATTCTTTATATATTTCTTTTACTCTACGAACTTCTTCAATGCTTGAGATCATTGGTATCATTATCTTTATGTTGTCATTAAATACACTTGCCCTTATTATTGCTCTTAACTGTTGTTTAAACTTTTCTTTTTCTTTAAGTAAAACTCTTATAGATCGCCAGCCGAGAAATGGGTTTGGGTCTTTTGAGGTGGTATTCTCAAAAAATTTATCACCACCCATATCAAGGGTTCTTATTGTCACATCTTTGCCCTGAAAGATAAGCAAATATTCCTTGTATATGTCAAATTGTTCTTTTTCAGTTAAAAATTTTTCATTTGCAATGAATAGAAGTTCAGTTCTTAAAAGTCCTATTCCTTCTGCCTGATGTCTCTTTGCAATATTTAATTCCATAGAATTTGAGACATTTGCATAGATTTTTACATCTTCTTCATCAATTGTTTTTGAAGGAAGATTAACAACCTGAATAATTTCTTTTTCTTTCTTCTGATAACTTTTCTGAAGATGTCTGTAATCTTTGACTGTTGCATCATCTGGATTAACTATTACAAGACCTTTGTATCCATCTACTATAAGATTATCATCTTTTTTAATATAATTGAATAGATCTCTTAATCCAAATACAGCAGGTATCTCAAGAGATTCTGCTATTATTGCTGCATGAGATGTTGTGCTACCCGATTCTGTAGCTATACCTATCACAAATTCTTTTTTGATATGAAGCATCTCTGCTGGAGAAACTTCTTCTGCAACTATGATTATAGGTTCTGCAATTTCTCCAAGTTCAAGATCGCCATTCATCTTTCTTATTATTCTATCTGCTATTGATTTAAAGTCAAGAAATCTGCTTTTAAAATATTCTGCCTCAATTTTTTCAAATTGTTTTCTTATTGCCTCAAGTTCATATACAAGTGCTGAGTCGGCTGAGTATAAGTCATTTTCTATTCTTTCTATGACATTTTTTATAAAAAAGTCTTCTTCCAATAATACCTTGTAGTATTGTAAAATCTGTATAGTATCCTGATTTAATGTACCAGATTTATTTGAAACAAGATTTGTTATTTCATTTTTCACCTGTTCTATTGCATTAAGATATCTTGCAATTTCTGCCTTTTTGTCATCTTCTTTTATTTGGGATAGGTTGACTTTTTTCATTATGTCATATCTGATTAAAGTTTTGCCAATAGCTATCCCTCGTGAGATTGGGATACCTCTTAAAAGATACATTTATGCCCCTTGTATTGACTTTTTAACTTGTTTTGCTTTTAAAATCAACATCATTACTGAAGAAATTAATAATGTAATTAATATTCCAGCTGTTCCTGCAAGTATAGTGCTTAATATTTCATTTTGAATACCTTTGAAAGAATAATCTGGAATTAATGCTACAAAGAGTGGTTCATTTTCTTTTAAGAGATTATATTTTTCTGCTACCCATTCAAGTCCATCAGGGAGATTGCTTGCAAAAGGAGTGAGCAAAAGAAATACAATGAATAGTCCAGCTACTGAAAGATATTTAGCAGGAGTAGAAGAAATATTTTCAAATATAAAAGAAAAAGAAAGAAGAGCAACAATAGTAATAATACCTTCAAATATTGAGATTAAAGAATGAATCCCCATCATCGAAGAAAAAATCCTTAATGTATTTTCAGGATAAGAGATAGAAAGAAAAACTGAACAGGACAAACTGGCAAATAAGATAGATAGGACAGAAGATAAAAATATTATAAATTTATTTGATTTATAATTATAAAGTAGAATTACTGGAATAGCTCCAGCAATAGCCATATTAAAAATATTTGCCCCTAAGGTTGTAAGACCCCCATCTGCAAATACTATAGCCTGAATAGCAAGGATAATTGACATTGAAAGTATACCATAAGGTATACCAAGTAAGAATATTAAAAAAGCTACCCCCAGAAAATGTCCCGACGTTCCTCCTGAGATAGGGAAGTTAAGCATCTGTAAAAGAAATACAAATGAAGTTATAATTCCAAATTTTAATATATCGATTTTTTCCTTTGATTTGAAAACAAAATATGTTGTTGCAATAACTCCAGCGATTCCCATTGCCGCACTTACTGGACAGACAGAACCTTTTAAAAGATATTCTGGAATATGCATAATTTCCTCCCCTTACTTTATGTATTATAAAGTAAAGAAGGAATTTTGTAAAGGTTATTTGTTTTGAAAATTTTTTATTTTTTCTCTATTTTTGTTAATTCTTGACATAAGGTTGTTAATTATTTTTTCATAATTTAAATCATTTGTTTTTATTCTGTAGAGTTGGTCTTCCATATAATGAAGTTCAGTTCTGTATCCTTTTATGTTATCTGCTATTCTTGCGAAATTTAATGCCTCTTCCCAGTATTTTAAAGCACAATTGAGATAATGTTCTGCAATATCATATCCATCAAGATAGTCTTTAAAAAATTCTTCATTATAGAAATAAATATTTTCCTTTACATACATATAGGCATAATCAATATATTCCTTTGTTAACATAAGAGTAATGTACATCATAAGGATGTTCTTGTATCTTTCATACTGTATTTCATTTGTTATAGGAATAAGTGCCCTGATTGGGTGGTCAAAACTTACAACATAGGCAAGTTCGAGAAAATAAATGTTTCTACTTATTGAATCAAGGTCTTTGTAAAGCCATACATTATAAAGCCTGAAAAAATCCTCTTTATATTTTATCTTCTCTCTTAGAGGTTTATAACCAAAATCTTTAAAGTCTGAAAAAAGATTTAAATTAATGAATAAAAAAATAAAGAAAAAAATTTTTTTCATATATCCTCAAGCTATGAAGTTCAATTAAACTATCGGATATAATTAATTATTATTTAATTCCGTATTTGTCCTTAATTTCTTTTTCTGCCTTTAACCAATCTGATAGTTCATCACCAGGCAAATTCTTGCTTGTTCTTTCAACATAGAGGTCATATGCTCTTTTTTGAATTTCAGCAAGAAAATTCTCAAGATTTGGCATTTCCACTGACTTTTTCGTGGTTGTTTTTTTGGCAGTTGTTTTCTTTGTTGTAGTAGCTGATTTTGTTTGAACGGACTTTTTAACTGGCATTTAATCCTCCTTTTCTTTAAATGTAATTTTTATTGGAACCCCCGTAAACTCAAAAGCAAGACGCAACCTATTTTCAAGAAATCTTTTATAATCCTTTTTTAAATGTTTTTTGTGGTTAATAAAAAATACAAAATGAGGAGGAGAAACGTCAATTTGAGTTGCATAATACACTTTGAGGTCTGAAATCGGATATTCTACATTACTTTCTCTGATGTTTTTTTCAAGCCATTCATTCAAGACTGAAGTAGAAACCCTGAATTTGCTATCTTCATATACCTTTAAAGCAGTATTTAATAATTTCTGTATTTTATATTTTTCTTTAGCTGAAATGAATTCAACTGGAACAAATGGATAAGCTGGTATTTCATCATAAAGTTTTCTTTTATATTCTTCCATAAGAAAGTAATTTTCTTCATTTGTCTTATGTATAATATCCCATTTGTTATATGCTATGATGAGAGGTTTATCTTTTGATATTACGGTCTGTGTGATAGTTTTATCCTGATGAGTTATAGGAGATGTTGAATCAATAAGTTGAATAACTACATCGCTTCTTTCGATTGATTGTATTGCCCTCACATTACTGAAATATTCTATATTTTCTTCAACTTTAGACTTTCTTCTTAAACCTGCTGTATCTATGAGTCTTATCTGTTTTCCATTAAATTTAAATATATCATCTATCGCATCACGAGTTGTCCCTGCAATTTCAGAAACAATACTTCTTTCATAACCAAGAATTGCATTTACAAGCATTGACTTTCCTACATTTGGTTTTCCAACTATTGCAATCTTTATTTCTTCTTCTGTGTCTAATGTTGTCTTTAGCTTGTTTAATTCTTTCAGATTTTCTATAATTTTTTCTTTCAGGGTATTTAAACCTCTCTTGTGAAGGACAGAAAAAGGTATTATTTTCTCAAAGCCAAGAGAGTGTGCTTCAAAAGCCATATGTTCCATATCCTTATTATCGAGTTTGTTTGCTACAATTATAACATTTTTGTTAAGTTTTTTTAAAAATTTTGCAATTTCATAATCAATTGGATGAATTTCTCTACCATCAATTGTCAATAAAACTAAATCAGTGTTGTGTACAGCTTCTTCAACTTTTTTTCTTACAATTTGATTGAAACTATCTTCGCTTTCAAGATAACCAGCTGTATCGCAAATTGTTATAAGATAATCATCAATTTTAATAATTTCAGTATTAATGTCTCTTGTTACACCTTCTTCTTCATGTACTATTGATTTCCTTTTGCCTATTATAAGGTTAAAAAGCGACGATTTTCCTGTATTTGGTCTACCTACTATCGTGACAACGGGAGTTTTCTTTTTCATAGTCTTTAATATATATTATTTCTCTATTTTTTTCAAGTTATTCCGATAATAACTCTGAGAGGTATATAAAATGAGAAAGTTTATGCTTTTTACTTTATTGATTTTTTTGAGTAATATATATGCAGATGATTTCATAATTGATGAACCGCAGAGTTCTACACCACAAAATAAGGTTGAAGAATCTCCAAAGCAAAAGCCTAAATTAAGCAGGGTTAGTTCTTCTCAAACGCTTAAAAAAATAGGTTCTGTTCAAACTCCAATAACCTTTTCAAAAGGCGAGTTTTATGGTGAACTTGGAATGTATGAAAATGGTGGAATAAATACAAGATTTGTAGTAGGTATATTCGATATATTTGAAATTGGTTTTACTGAAAATCTTGACAACTTAATAGGTTCTGGAGATATTGTTGTTAATATTCCAGGTGCATATATGAAATTAAATATTCTCAATAATTTTAAGACATTTTATTGGTCAATAGGTTTTGATAATACTGCTTATGGAAAGAATGGCACATATTTTTTTGAGAATGGTAAATCTGCTACAATATATAGCATTTTTACAACAATGGGGTGGAGTTATTCTCTCTTTGGTGGAAATGACTTTTTTGCATTTGGTGTACGTTATCCATTATTACCCATTGAGGCACAAAATCCTACAAATTCTTCTTTGTTTTTAGGTGGTTCTCTATCGGCTGGTAGTTTTTTTACTCTCGGATTAACAATTGAAAATATCTATCTATCTTTTGATAGAGGTGACAGAATATTGCCATCTCTTATATTTTCTTTAAAACCAGTAGAAGAATTTACTTTTAATTTTGTTTTTCAATATGAGTTTTATTCACAAAGGGTTAATAGAATTCTTACTGTTGGGTATAACACAAGTTTTTAGAGTAGATTATGATTTATTTTAGAGGCATTAAGTTTTTCATTTTTATTACTGATATAATAATTATCTTGTGGATGATATTATTCAATGCAAGTGATCTTTTTTTAAATTATTTTCTTTTGTCCTCACTGATAATAATATCTCTGGTTGAGATAACATTATCTTTTCTAAAAGGTAAAGAGACAAAAATCTATTATTTTTCATTTATGAGTTTTTTTACATTTTTTACTTCTTTGTTTTTCTTATTTATTTTGCCATTTCTTATAAAATTCAATATAAAACTTGATTTTTATGGGGTTCATTTCAACCTTTTTATTAAAATTTTTCTTCTTATTGTGATTATAATATATTTTTTAAGATCTTTTGATGTTGATTTCTCAAAGAGAAGGAAAGTTCAAATTAAACCATATACGATTATATCTATTTCTTTTCTGGTGTTGATTATGACAGGTAGTATACTTCTATATTTACCTTTTTCAAATACTATAAGAATAAAATATCTTGATGCTTTGTTTACTGCTGCTTCTGCTGTTTGTGTGACTGGGCTATCTGTCATTGATGTTGGTCGGGACCTCACACTTTTTGGTAAGATTGTTTTAATCTGTCTTGTTCAACTTGGTGGACTTGGACTTATGGTTTTTACAGCCTTTTTTTCTTTTTTGATTGGTCAGAAGTTATCAGCTTTTGATAGACTTACCTTGAAAAATGCTTTAAGTGCTGATAATGTTTCTGTTATCTATAAGTTTATTTCTTTTATAGTATTGATAACAATCTTTTTTGAAGGAATTGGGGCAATTGTTTTTTATACAGAGTTTAAAAAACTTTTACCTATAGATAAAGCAATTTTTTATTCTATCTTTCATTCTATAAATGCATTTTGTAATGCAGGCTTTTCGTTATTTCCTGATAGTTTTATGAGTTTTAAGACTAATTTTGTTGTCAATATAAACTTAATGTTTCTCATCTTTGTTGGTGGTATAGGCTTTCCTGTTCTTTATAATATTTATAATATTATAAAAAAGAAAGAGAAAAGGTTGAATCTTCATACAAAACTTGTTCTGACAACAACATTTGTTTTAATATTTTTTGGGGCTTTGTTTATTTTCCTTATGGAATATGATAATACTCTTAAAGATATGAATATTTTTGGAAAAATACTTGCTTCTTTTTTTGCTTCAATAACTCCAAGAACAGCAGGTTTTAATACAATTGATTATGGAGTGGTAAAAAATTCCACAATTTTGTTCACCTGCATCCTTATGTTTATTGGTGCTTCACCTGGTTCTACAGGTGGAGGTATTAAAACTACTTCATTTGCGGTTATACTTTTTAACACAATAAATGTTTTGAGGGACAGAAAAGTTGTTAACCTTTTCCAGAGGGAAATAAGTTTTGATTCTATAAGAAAATCCCTTGTCGTTTTTATATTATCACTTAATCTTGTATTACTACAGACGATTTTAATTTCCCTTATAGAAACTCAGTTTTCAATAAGACAGGTTGTCTTTGAAGTAGTGTCAGCTTTTGGAACTGTCGGACTTTCAACAGGTATTACACCAAAATTAAGTGCAATAAGTAAGGTACTCATTATTACTACAATGTTTTTAGGCCGAGTAGGAACAATAACTGTGATATTTTCTCTCGGTATGACAACCAAAAAGATCTTGCAGAGACTACCTGAAGAAAGTGTTTTAACTGGTTAATTATTTTTCTATCAAGGAGATTTGTGTAAAATAGTGCTTTAAAGCCTTTCTTAATTCTGGATTTTCTATGCTTGTAACAATGTTATCTATTTCTTTCTCTTTTTCTGGTGGAAGAATTAACTTTTTTGGTTTATTTGAGGATTCCTTTTTTTCTACTATTTTTATTTCTGGATTAAACTTAAAAAAAATTTTTTCTATTTTGTTGGTTTTAATGTAAAAATTGATTTTATCTTTTATTTCATCTTGATTTAAAGCAAGTTCGCTTAGCCATAAATTATCATCAACATAGACAAACAATTTATTATTTGTAAGTTTGTAAGGTAAACTATGAAAGTAGATAGCTTCACCAACTATCTTTCTCCAGTTTTTTTGTATTATACCTAAAAAGATTAAATTTTTGTCTGAATAGTTGTTGAAAAAATTTTTTATTCCATAATTTAAAATTTTTATCTTTGACAAAATAGTCTCCTTTAATTTATAATTTTATATTAACTTTTATTAAATTTCAAGGAAAGATAATGAGTTTGATAGAAATATATAGGATTTTAATGAAGAGTTTCGGAGAACAAAACTGGTGGCCTATTGTAGAAGGGGAAAAATGTTTATATAAAAAAGAATTTATGGAAAGAGAAAGAACAGATGATGAAATTTTTGAGATAATGGTAGGTGCTATACTCACTCAAAATACTAACTGGACAAATGTTGTCTCTGCTATCATTAATCTTAAAGAGAATAATGTCTTTTCTATAGATAAAATAGTCAAAATTGAAGATAAAGAATTATCAAATTTAATCAAACCTACTGGATATTACAATCAAAAAGCAAAAAAATTAAAAATTTTAACTAATTTTTTGAAGGAGAAAAGCATAAATGAATTAAGAAAACTTTCAACTTATGAATTAAGACAAAGTTTACTTTCCCTATGGGGGATTGGTTATGAAACGGCTGACTCAATAGTTCTTTATGGATTTAATAGGCCAGTATTTGTTGTTGATGCATATACAAAAAGAATTTTCTTAAGACTTGGAAAGATAAATGAAAATTTTGAATATGAAGACATAAGAAATTTTTTTGAAGAAAATCTTCCAAAAGACAGCTTTATTTATAAAGAATATCATGCTTTAATTGTAGAACTTGGCAAAAATTTGTGCAAAAAGAAACCTTTCTGCAATGATTGTATTTTCAAGGCAAATTGTCCCTATTTGCACAAAAATGCACAGAGTTTTGCACAAACTATTCAACAAAGTTAGTCAAAAATTCTGGTGCAAAAGTATTTATTTCTATATCACCTTCTTTGATTAATTGAAGAAGTTGTTTTTTGAATAATCCCCCACGACATGGCAATGCACGAACAACAAAACTATTTCCATCGTCATCGAGTTTGAATGTAGTAAGAGTTGTTCTTCTATTGTAATTATTTATTGCTTCGAGAAAAGCTGCTCTATCGTTGTTTGGTTTTGATGTAAAATAAGTATAGCAATGGACTTCATCAAACTTTGGTTCTACAACAACATAAAGTGGCCAGCATCCCTTTTGTTTGGCAATAAAGCCTTTTTCAAGTTTACTACATTCATAGCCGTTTTCTTCAAGAAGTTTCTGGACTTCATTTTCATCAAATGTTAAAACATCACTCATTTTTCCCTCCTCTGGTTGGAATATTATTTACCCCAAGAGATGAAATTATAGAAATGGATAAATAACTCTATCAGTTTATAATCAAATAGTTAAAAAGTCAAATAAGATGTCAAAAATTTTTTAAAAAATTTATTGAAAAAATGTGAAATATTATTTATAATGAATAGAGATGGTGATGAAGGGGAGGATATATGAGATATAACAGAAATGTTTTACCAAACAATGCTACAGAGTATGTTATAGAGGGGGATTTTACTATATTTTTTCTTAATAACATCAAGGTTGAAATAGAAAAGGATATTGCTACGAATAAAACGTCTTTTTTTGTTTTTGATTTGAGAAAAGTAAATTACATAGATTCTGCAGCTATAAGTCTACTTATAATGGCAGGTAAGTATAATGATTCAAAAGGAAGAAAATTAATATTAAAAAATCCCACCGATGTTGTAAAAAGAATTATAGACAACGCTGAATTGAGTTTTATTGAATATCAAAATGATTGAGTTTTTCTTATAGACCATTCACAGCCACAAAAATTTTGTCTGTAGAGATTATATTTTTTTGATATTTCTATTGATTTTTTATATCCTTCGTTTTTTTTGAAATCGCTCTTAAGATATTTTATGTTAAATTCTTTTGATAGTTTTGAACCTATTTCGTTTATTTTAAGAGTATTTTTTAATGGACTTAATGTAAGTGTTGTTGCTACATTTTTGATTTTGTATCTTTCGGCTATCCTGAATGTCTCAAGAAGCCTGTATTCGTAGCATAGATGACATCTTATTCCTTTTTCTGGTTCTTTACTATATTTTTCTGTTATATTATACCATTCATTTCTTCTATCTGAATAATTGTCGGCAAGAAATGAAATATTGAGTTTGTAAGTGCTATTAAATATATCTACAAATTTTATGACTTCATTTTTTCTTTTTATGTATTCATCGTATGACAGAATGTTGGGGTTGTCAAAGAAAATTAAAATATCAAAGTCTGGTTTATCTTCAAGAACTCTTTCATAAGGTTCATTCCCACAAAGCACCATAAGACATTGACTTAGACATGGTGCACAACAGGTGTGTAGTAAAAGTTTTTCTTTCATAGCTATTTCTCTGTAAGTGATTCAACTCCTTCCCAGCCTTCTGGTAAACCATACTTTAAGTAATTTTCACATCTTTTGATATATAATGAGATAGCTTTATCTTCAGGATTTATTTTAATAATTTTGTTAAATACTTTTAAAGACTCTTCAAGTTTTTTATTGTAGTATAATTCTATAGCTTTGAAAAAGTCTTCTTTTGTTTTAAGTTTAATATTTTTTTCTTCTTCATTACAGCCATCAAGAACTTCAAAAATAGAAATAGGTTTGGTTTTACCTTTTACTTTAACTTTGTCTAAAAATCTATGGTTATATTTATTCTCAAAATTTTCTATATTTTCCAATACATTTTCACTTATTATGATACCAGCTCCATAATGTTTTGTCAAGCCTTCAAGTCTTGAAGCAAGGTTTACACTATCGGAGATAACAGTTCCATCCATTCTTTCTTCTTCTCCTATTATTCCTAACATAATTTTACCAGAATTTATACCTACACCTATATCTATTGGGACATAACCTTTTTCTTTTCTTTTTTCATTGTATTCATAAAGTTTTTGTCTCATTGATATACCAGCTTTCACTCCATCTTCAACATCTTCAGGGAATAAAGCCATTATAGCATCTCCAATATATTTATCTATAAAGCCTTTGTTTTTTCTGATAAGAGGTCCAACCCTTCTTAAATATGCATTGATGAAATTAAAGTTGTCTTCTGGTGACATTGTCTCAGATAGACTTGTAAAAGAACGAATATCGGAAAATAGGATTGTCATATCTTTCTGAACCTGATCGCCAAGTCTTAAATCTATTATGTTTGATTTTCCAAGAAATTTCAAGAATTCATTAGGGACAAACTTGAAGTAAACCTTATTAAGTTCTGTGATTTCATTAATGTAATTTCTTATATAGCCAGCCATTATATTGAAACCTTTTCCTAAATCTCCAACTTCGTCGTTGCTTTTTATTTCGATTGTAGTATCCCACTTACCACTTGAAATACTCCTGATAGCGTCTCTTAATTTTCTTAACGACATCATAAGTAACAAAATAAATCCGACTGATATAGCTAAAAATATTATGATAGATACAGTTAAACCTTGATATAGCTGCCTTCTGAATATGGTATTAACTTCGTCCATAACATATCCATCTATTATTACTTCGTATACTCCAACTATATTGCCTTTTTTATTCTTGATAGGAGCTACTCCAACTATTAAGTCGCTGTCAAAATCTGTATATCTTGTATAACCTATAACTCCTTTATAATATGCATTTTTGTGAAGTTCTGTAGCATAAGGGTAGGGGTAGAATACTCCATATCTTGAAGACCAATCACAGGTTATATAGAATAGATTGTTAAATACTCTATATATTCTTGAGTATGGTAAAGCATTCCATGGGTCAGCATTATCATTCATAATTGCATGCATCTGGTTTAAAATTTTTATATAATTGTCTCCCATAAAATCTCTTGGTTCGTTTATTCTTTCAAGGGCGTCTCCATCTATCTTTTCTGAGGCTATTTGAGCAATCATTGCCACATTATTGTATAAACTTTCTTCCTGTCTTTTATAAAGCTCTCCATATATTCTGAATGAAATTACAATAATTGAAATTATAACTATTGGTATTAATGTGAAAATCATCTTTACAATAAGAGAGATTCTTTTATTTATTATTTTCTGGTAAAATAACCACGATGTAAGAACAAGTATTAAGATATCTATAATAACAAGAAGCCACAAAAATAATCTGAAAAATATAAAGCCAGATGATAATCTTGCATTTGATACAATTGTTTCCAACTTACCATCTTTTGAAAAACCAAGAATAGAATTGTTGTATTCATCAACTATGTAAAGCATTTCATTTTGAGGGTTTATAGAAAAATATCTTAATATCACATTATCTACAACATATCCTTCTTTTTTTATTTTTTCAAAAGAGGTAAGTTCAGTAAGTTTTTTATTTGTAGTTATTTTATATATTCCCTGAAATTTAATATCAGAAATAAAAATGTTTCCTGATTTATCAAAATTTATACCCCATGGAGCCTTAAGAGGAGATGGAGAAATATAAAAAAAATCTCTTAATTTGCCATTTTTATCTATCTGGTAGATTTTACCATTGAGTTTTGTTAAGTATATATTTCCAGGCTCTGTTCCACTCATACTTATTGCGGAGAGTTTTTCAGGAATTGATAAAACTTGAGTTTTTTCTCCTGTTTTTATATTCTGTTTATATAAGATACTTCCAGAATTCTTTTTATAAAAAACATAATAAATATAGTCATCAACAATCTGGAGTGTTCCAGCTATAATTTCAGCTTCTCTACCGAGTCTTTCTTCTTTATTACGTACATATCTGAATAAGGTTTTATCATATTTTCCTTTGCTATTATATCTTTTTATTTCATAAATTCCAGCATAACCATCAACTAAATCAACAATCACATTTACAACATAGACATAATTATTATAAACCTTCATATCTAATACAAGGTATATGTCTTCTTTGTTTCTCTTTCCGCCTTCTATAACAAAATCAATTTTTCCATTTTTATCTATTTTTGAGATTCTTTTGGAACGATTATCTAATAGATAAAGATTGTTATCACTGTCACTTTCAACAAGATAGGGGCTATTAAATTTAAAGGTATTATCAAATATTCCTTTTGAAAGACTATTTCTATTTAAAAATAAAATTAACGAAATAATTATGAAAGCAAGGAGAAGATTAAAGAAAATAATATAGTTTTTTTTCATATTTACCTCCAGAAAAATTATTTTTCGTTAAATTGTTTAAGAAAATCTATCCCCCAGCTATAGCCGAATTTATTATCATTAATTGCATAATAACCTTCAAAGTATGCATTAAATTTGTAAGAAGCAAGTCCTCCAGAGCCACCAAGAAAAGGCATTACAAGATTGATTCTCGAATAGGCAGTATGATAGTATTCATCTTTAAGATAGGCATTTCTATAACCAGCAGTTAAGAATAATCTGTTAAAGAATAAAAATGGTATAAAGGTTGGACCCTGTTGAATTTCAAAATTAAGAATTCTCAAACTTATATCACTTCCTATATACCAGTCTGATGAATTTGTATTTGAAACATATTCTCTCATTTTAAGGAAATAATTTTCTACAAATCTTACATTTTTAGATAGTCTGAAGGCTTTTTCTATACTATAGCCACCAAAGAAGTTGAAAACAAGTGGCAGAATATAAGGATAATATTCAAGCATGGCTTCAACTTTATAACTATTAGTATCAATTCCCATATCATTTGTAAGAGATTTATAGTAGTCAAAGTATAAATTTATTTCAATACCTCTCATTGAATCATAAAGTCTATAAGGGTGATACATAGAGTAAAGAGCTATTTTTGAATAGGTAGTAAATATTAAATATCTTGAAAATGTAAAGTCCCATTCATATGGATGAACTCTACCCTGATTAAATAAATACTTAATATCAAGTTGAGTCTGATTATAGTTTATCTTTTCTCCAATAATTAAATATTTATTTGGAGAATCGGCATTAAAAGTATACCATATATCAAAAATTCCACCCGTATACCTCAAATAGTCATTAAAATCAAGATCATATTTCAATTCATCATAACCTGTTAATGAAAAATGAAGTGGCAACATTGAGCTTTCCCACCTTATGTTGAGATTCGGAAAGTTCATAATTGTATTATATACACCTGTGATTCTTACAGTATTGAATCTATATGGATCTGTAATATACATCATAAGCCCAAAGCCATCGATACCTTTTTCAAATGCTTCTCCCTGAAAGCTTATATAAGGTATCCACGCATATGGTAACATATCAAAGAATGGATTATAGTTTTTTTCTTTTGAACTGAAAGTAGATATATATTCTGAGATTTTATCTTCTTCTAATGTTAGTTTTTCCCACTTTGTTGAAAAGTGTTTTAAATTTTCTGGATCTGGAAGTATCATAAATCTATCTTCATCAGAAAATTTACCTACATAATAAATATTTTTGTTTTTGTAGAGAGGGTAAAATGCTCCACCAGAAAAATCTCTTTCGTCTAAGTATAGACTATCTTTCTCACAATACGCCACTCTGTAGAATCCTTCACCATTGTTGTATGAAAAAAATATTTTGTTTTCATATACACTTAAGTTTCTCAGGAAATTTATATCCGTTTGAATGGTAAATAGCTCTTTCGTTTTAATATTTAATTTTCCAATTTGCATTTTGCCCTTATAGTTCAATAAAAATACTATTTCGTTTTCGTTAAGTTTATATGGTGTTCCAAAAATAGTATGTTCATTTCCTTTAAGAATGGTTTCAATTTTGCCATCTTTATAAATCAAAACGAGATCTGTAAAGTGTTTTCTTAATTTTATTCCAATTAAATTTTCACCAAAGAAAGATACTTCCCTTACACTTTCTATCTTTTTGTCAACGAAACTTTTCTTTGAAATATCAAATTTTCTTGCGTAAATTTTTAAAATTTCGTTTTTTCTATCTTGATAATAAGTTCTACAAACTGTTAAATATTTCCCATCTTCTGATATTGCTATGGAGTTTATACCTTCTCCTTTATAGATATAGTTATACTTTTTTGTTTTAAGATCGAGTTCTACAATTCCTTCATCACCGTGATCAATAAAATATAGTTTATCATTTGCTATAACTGGGTATTCAATAAGAAAGCCTTTTTCTACAAGTGTATTTGTGTTTTCTATTAAAGTTTTTTTATATTCCATATATTTTAAGAAATCCTTCCATTCTTCATCAATTGAGCGGCCATACGTAGAATAAAAAGCAAGTGGATAAACAAAAACATTTTCTATAAGTAATGGTGGATGCATTGCAAAAGGTTTTAATTCATCAACAGAAACTGCAAAAGCCCAGAGAGAAGAATTAATGAAGATTGGGCTGCCAATACCAGCTATTGGTGATTCAAGTGTAGCTTTCCAGAATTGGACATACTTTTCCATTCCATATTTTGTTTGTAGATAGTGGCTGAAAAATCCACCATAATGATAGAAATTCTGTCTTGCCAGATAACCATCATAAGAACCATTAGCCTGAGATGGAGTCCTTGCCTTTTTTTCGTAAATATCCTGTTGGATTTGTTGTCTAATTAATGGATAGTTTACTCTACCAGTTCCATCTAAACTTTCAAAACTTACAGTTATACCTTCAATCATTGAGAGAGGCATACTTGAGGCTGTATAAAGCCAGTTTCCGAAAATTTTTGTTCCGACTTCCATTACATCATTTCTTATATTGAGAGAGATAGCATGTGTTAATTCATGAAGAAATTCTCTTTTGAAGAATTCTTTTGTATTTGCAACTGTTGAATCAATAGGCGGCAATGCATTGTATATTGCTATTACTGTATAAGAAGGAGTAAGACTTGCATAACCGTTTGCCTCTTCTACGTCGCCAGATATTACTACTCTAAATCTTTCTTTGTGTTTTGATTTTAACTTACCCTGTATTTCTTCATAAGTTTCGTCTGCAAAAGAAGCTATATAAAAAGCTGTTTCTCTTGAATTTTCGGAATAAATTATATCAAAATATTTTGTTTTTAACTGATAAAGCTTTGGGAAATATTTGAAATTTGCAAATATAAAGGCAGGCAAAAGTAGTATTAAAAATAAATACCTCATTGTTTTCTCCTTTAAAATTTTTAAAAAAGAAATGCCTAATATCTTAAACTTAAATAAACATCGAAGGAAAGAATAATTAGCAGGCAAACTAATTATATTTTATTAAATTAAATTTTGCAAGAAATATGATTAATTTTCTTATAAGGTGAGTTTTTAAATTTTATATTGTTCTAAAATTTCAGGGATTATGCTTATGTCGTTATTTTTAATTAGAAATGAATTTATACCTATTCGGTTGGCAGCTTCTATATTTTCAATAAGATCATCAAAGAATACAGCCTCCGATGGAGAAACTTTGAAATATGAAAGGACAGTTTGATATGCTTTTTCTTCTGGTTTTCTACATTTGATTCTATGTGAAAGAAATAATTTTTCAAAATTGGTGAGTATGGATGTATAATTTTGAAGAATATATTTTTCGTGTGTTTTATTTGTATTGCTTAAAACAGCAAGAAAAACTTTTTCAGAAAGTGTTTCTAAAATTTCTTTTATTCCACTATTAAGACCAACAATCATAAGATTAAGTCCAATAGAAAAATCGTCTTTTGAGATATTAAAGTTTATTTTGTGATTAAAGCCTTTTCTGAATCTATCTTCGGACAAGTCACCCATTTCGTAGGCATCATAATCACCATTTGAAAAAAAATTTTCTCTAAGAAAAGAAACATCAAGAGATGTCAGCTTACTCCAGTAGAGAAATGTTCTATCCGATTCTATCTTAAAGATTACATTTCCTAAATCAAAAATTATAAGCTTTATATTGTTTTTCATTAATTTCCTTAACTATATAATTCAAGAAAAAATATTATAAAATATTTTTCCCAATTAGTCAAAATTATAGCATTAAGTCTATTATGAGTCCTTTTATATTGTTAACAAGTTCAAGATAGGAAAGTCTATTTTTCTCTTGCGATAATACCATTGAGGCAATTTTTGCTATGTTTTCATCTATTATATCTATTGTTTTGTATAATTTCTGTTTTGAAAAGGAGATTCTTGATATTGTTTCTTTTGATTCAAAATTTTTCTTGGCAATTTCTACGAGAAACTTTATAGCCTTTTTATATGAATAGAAATTTTCAAGGGTAGGGCTATCTGAGAGTTTTTCTCCAAGTTTTTCTATCAAAGCAGAAAGTTCATTTACATCTTCACCACTGAGATTTTCAAAATCAATATTACTGAAAAGAATAGGTTCATTTTCAAAATTTTCAATAATTTCCTTAAAATTTATCTTTTTTTCTTCGTTTTTTGATGTTTGTTTTGAAATAGCACTGGAAATATTTTTCTTAAATTCTATTTTCATCTAATGACTCCGAAATACAGGCATAAGCATTATGTTTATGAATAGATTCATAACTTATCACTTCAACAGAATACCATTTAATTCTTTTGTCTTTTCTTAGTTTTAAAACGACTTCTCTTGCTGCATCTTCTACAAATCTTGGGTTGTTGTATGCATGCTCTGTAAGATATTTTTCATCACTTCTTTTAAGTAGAGTAAAAATAGGTGCTGAACCACTTTTTTCGGCTATTTCTATTAATTCTTCAAACCAAACAAGCCTTGAAGACTTAATTTTTATTATTATGTCAGCTCTCTGGTTGTGTGCTCCTGATTCACTTATTTCTTTTGAACAGGGGCATAGTGTAGTAACCGGGACCTTTACTTCTGTTATGAGCTTGAGTTTCTCATCTTCATTCATTTCACATTCAACTTTACATTCATATTCAAGAGGAGATGTTATCTTAGAGACTGGAGCTTTTTTATGAACAAAATAAGGAAAACTTATCTCAAGATGTGCTATTTTACAATCAAATTTTTTTCTTATATCTTTAAGTATGTTGTCAAGATTGTGGAAATCTAAGTTAACATTGTGTTTGCTTATAATTTCAAGAAATCGACTCATATGTGTTCCTCTATAGTGATGTGGCAAATCAACATACATATTTATTGTAGCAACAGTATGGATGATATTCCCTTCTTTGTTGATAACACTCAGAGGATATTTTACATTATTAACACCTACTTTATTGATAGGTATATTTCTTAAATCTTTTTCGTTTTGAACATCTTTCATTTAAAACTTCCGTATAATATTTTGAAATATTTTTATTAAAAGTTCAAGAAAATTAACTTATATAGGCATAAAATACTTGATAAAGGCCATCAATAATCATAGTTTTTCGTACTATTTTTTTTTCATTGATAAGAATGTCTATATACTTTTGTATTTCTTCTTTTGAAATACCAAGAACTTCAGAAATATCCTCCAGCCTTAAAGGCCTTCTTCTAAGTGTTTCAATTATTGTATTTTCAATATCAATTCTATAATGTTTTATTTCGTTTCTATATTTGAATTTGGTTATTATTTCTACATTTGGTAGATTTAATTGTTCTCTTATGAATTCGAGGGTTTTTATTGAAGCGGCCTTTACCCAATCTTCTGTACCGGGTCTATCGAGTGTATTAAGTTGAACTTTGTCAGGTTTTATATATTTTAGAGCCTTTTTTAAAGCCTCAATATTTTTTTCATCAGTATTAATATTTTCAATAATGAATACTTCAAGCCATATTTGTTTCTCTTTTGAAATAGACTTCATTTCTTTTACAAGGCTTGCTATTCCTTCTATTATTTCTTCAAGTTTTATTGCTACGAAAGGTCTATCTATTTTTCTGAATGCTTCATCGGTTGCTGCATCGAGTGAAGGCAGAACAAGGTCAACAGGATAAATTTCTTCTCTTATTTCTTTAATATTAAGCAAACTTGAATTTGTTAAAAGTGCTAATTTAATATTGGGAAATTTATTTTTAATTTCTGAAAGAAGTTTTCCAAGTCTTAAATGAAGAGTTGGTTCTCCTGAACCAGATATTGAAATATAATCTGGAGCTGGATTCTTTGATAAATAATCATCTATTTCAGAGATAACTAACTCAATAGGAACAAAATCTTTTCTTTCAGTTGTTAAAAGAGTATTTCTACCACATTCACAATAAACACAGTTAAAAGAACAAATTTTATGGGGTATTATATCTACCCCAAGTGAAATACCGAGTCTTCTTGAAGGAACAGGTCCATAGATAGTTTTATACATAAGTCTTAAATTTTACCTTCACTTCCTTCAAAAATTCTTTCCATTGGGGTTACTATTTTTGTTACTCTTACTGCAAAGTTTTCATCGATTACAACAACCTCACCTTGGGCTATAAGTTTATCATTAACTAAAATATCTACAGGTTCACCAGCAAGTTTGTTCAATTCTATAATTGAACCTTCACCAAGCCCTAAAATTTCCTTGATAGTCATCTCAGTTCTACCGAGTTCTACTGTAACCCTCATCGGAACATCAAGAAGTAGTGCAATATTTCCCATTCCTTCAGAGGCAACACCCATCTGTAAAGGTTCAAATGCCACATTCTTTACTGGTACACCAGTTTGCTGGACAGTTGGTCCCTTAAACTGAGTTGCTGCAGCACTCTTGGCGGCATTGTATGTGTTTGATATATTTCTTGCCATTCCTACAGGAATAATTGAGAAAAACTTTAAATTTCCTTTATCCTGTAAATTAAAAAGATTACTGAGCCTTGCAAAGAATTGGCCACCACCGAGTGTTAAAGCAGAAGAATCATTAAGAACTTCTACATTTGGGATACCGGGTGTAATCTGTCTGCCTATCTTCTCGGTAATAACAGAAACCATTGAGCTAACCATCTGAGTGATTACTTCTGTAAATGTATTTTTAATGAGGTCTGTTAATTCTGTATTATCTTCCTGTCCTATTAAAACATTTGATATAGAAAGTACACTTTTATCAGGAACAACAAAAGTCCATTCCCCATTTACACCACCAGTAAGTGCAACTCTTGCGACTAAAATTTTTCCCTTTAAGTCTTTTCTTATGGTGTCAATAGAAGCTGTATCAACAAAAGGAGACCCAAAAGTACAATTTAATCCAGTAAGAGTTGAAATTATATTTGCCTCAGCAGTTCCAACTTCTCTTAATATTTCTCCTAAATTTGCCTTTTCATTATCTGTTAAAGCATCAGCGGAGACACTTCTTCCACCACCAAAATTACTTATTGATGAGTCTCCTAAACTTTCCGTCATTAATTCATCAGTACCTTGCAATAATGCATCTATTTCATCTTGAGAAAGAGTTCCATCACTCATCTTTGCCTCCTTTTCTGGTTTAGTTTTATTAATTCAAATATACTAATATGCTTATCGGAAGAAAAGAGAATCTTTTTAGAAAAATTACTCCTGTTCTCCCATCAAAATATCCTGAAGCATATCTTCAGTAATGGTTGAGATAACTTCCTGAACCTGCAAAGCTCTTCTTTTACCGACTACACCGGGTTTTCCCCTGAATTTTATGCTATTTCCTATTATAACTTCTGCAAGAGAGGTTGCTGGATTATCAAGCCTTATTATATCACCCTCTTTAATCTGCGAAATTTCTTTAAATTTTAGTTCTGTTTCTCCAAGCCTTACAATCACTTGAGTTGGTATATCTTCTATCTGTTCTTTTATAAGTTCAAGGTTTTCTGTAGTTATACCTTTTCTGATACTTGAATACCAATATTGTGCCGAAAGTTTATTTATTATTGGTTCTATTGTTATATAGGGAATACAAAAGTTCATCATTCCT
>FQKF010053198.1_pt1 | contig 41809 bp, 33 predicted proteins | sample 1504521 | NCBI WGS metagenome assembly FQKF01 (sample SAMEA4475357, study PRJEB15587) | soil metagenome | biome: Soil; feature: Field | place: India | collected 2015-03-11 | depth 0 m
TTGTCTATTTCGTCAATGTAGACGATGCCGCGCTCGGCAGCGGCTACGTCGTAGTCGCACACCTGGAGCAGGCGGGAGAGGATGCTCTCCACGTCTTCACCCACATAGCCCGCTTCGGTAAACACCGTAGCGTCCACGATGGTAAACGGTACATTGAGCAGACGGGCAATGGTCTTGGCCAGCAGCGTCTTGCCCGTGCCGGTGTAGCCCACGAGCAGGATGTTGGATTTTTCAATTTCTACGGCATCTGCATTGGCGGCCTTGTCTTTGCCTGCCTCCACCTGTTGTACGCGCTTGTAGTGGTTATAGACGGCCACGGATAGCACCTTCTTGGCTTCGTCTTGGCCGATGACGTATTGGTCGAGAAAGGCTTTTATCTCACGCGGCGGAATGAGGCGCAGAGGCTGCCCGTAGCGCACACTCTTGGGCGTATTACCAACGCGACCGGATTGCTCCAGGAGAATTTCGTGTGCTTTTTCGATGCAGTCATCGCAGATCTGGGCTTCCAGACCTGAAATGAGCATCATAACCTCGTCGGCGCCTCTGCCGCAGAAGTTGCAGTACTCGACGGGTTTTTTCCCTTTTGCCATGACGAATTATTTTGCTTTTCGCGGGTTTTGGCGGTCGAGCACCTCATCCACGAGGCCGTACGCTTTAGCCTCTTCAGCGCTCATCCAGTTGTCGCGGTCGCAGTCTTCCATGATTTTTTCGAAGGTCTGGCCCGTATGTGCTGCCAGCACTTCGTAGAGGCTTTTTTGCATCTTCTTGATGAGGCGATAAGTGATTTCGATATCCGAAACCTGGCCCTGCGCACCGCCCATAGGCTGGTGGATCATGACGTGGCTGTGGTATAGGCAGCTGCGCTTGCCTTTAGCGCCGGCGGCCAGCAACACGGCGCCCATCGAGGCTGCCAGGCCAGTACAAATAGTGGCTACGTCGGGCGCTACGTACTGCATCGTGTCGTAGATGCCCAGCCCGTCAATGACGGAGCCGCCCGGGCTGTTGATAAACAGCTGGATGTCGCGCTTGGGGTCGGCCGACTCCAAGAACAGCAGCTGCGCCTGGATGACGTTGGCCACGTAGTCGTTGACCGGTACGCCCATAAAGATGATGCGGTCCATCATCAGGCGGCTAAAGACGTCCATGGCCACGACATTCATCTGGCGCTCTTCGATGACGGCGGGCGTGAACGCCCGAATGTTGGGAGCGGCCACGGCCATGGTGGCTTCAGCGTATTTTTCCAAGTGCATGCTGCTCATACCCAGGTGCCGGGTAGCATACCGCTGAAATTCTTTTTTATCGAACATAGTTTGTGTGTTTTGAAGCGTAAAAACAAGTGCATTCAAAGGAAGTTCCACAAGGGCTGTTAAGGTTCCTCCGCAGGCTCAACGGCATTCGGGGCGCTTTCTGCTACGAGCACGGGCGAAGCCTCTGGCTCAAATGCTTGCTGGTGTTCCGCCAAACGGGGCGCCTTTCGGGTGCGTATCTCCTGCAGCTGCTTATCTACCTCCTCTATGGCCATGTGGCGTTCCCGAATGGTTACGAGAGAAGGCAGGCCGGCAGCAACCTTGCGAACAATGAGCGCAGCGCGGGCATCTTCCACAGACTCCGGGTCTTTCACCATTCTGGACACAAACGAGTTGAGCATGTGCTCAAGCCCAAACCTCGACAGCTGAGCGTAGGCGCGGTCCGCAATCTCCTTAACGATTTCTTCATCCGAGGGGTAGGCATTGGTTAACTTACGCAAATAGTTGACGAAAAAAAACCTTTTGTGCCAGTTGAGGAAGGCTTCATACTCTTCCGGATCTTCGTCCGGAGATTTTTCATGCCTCTCGGTAAAAAAGGCTCTCATGTACCGATGTGGCCATGGGATGTCGTTCAGTTCGCCCAGGCGCTCGAGAACCCTATGCATCAAATCGTCAGCGACAAACCTCTCGTACATGGCCTGGATAGCGCGTTTTATGGCCGCCAGGGCCTCCTGCTCGGTGCGTACCCCTTCGCCGAAGTGCTCCTGAAAAAATGCCTCCGTCATTTCGGCTGGTTCGTCTCGGAGAATACGCCGTATCGTTACCTCAAACCAGTCACTAAACGTCGCTTCCTGTTCCTCGTCCGACAGGCGTAAAAGGCGCCGGTATTCGTTGGTGGCGCCAGACTCCAACAGCGCTGCCAGGCGCACCCGTACTACGTCGTTCGGAGAGCGCCCGACGAAAGCGTTCAGAATCTCTTCAGGCAGCTTCTCCGAAAGTGCCAGAAATGACTCCTGCTGCCATCCGCCCTCTTTGGATTGGCCGCCGTCCAATTCGACCAGCTCTATCTCCAGCGTATCCTTGAGCGCAGCGGCATCGGTAACTTCCTTTTCTGTGCCATACCTCAGGGCGATGTCGGCCAGATCTTTGGCCGCCACCTCGTCCGGTATGTCCACGACGATCATTTCGTACTCATGCTCAGGGCTTAAGCCCTCGAGCGTTTTCGGGAAAAGCCCTACCTCGAATGCGATACGATATTCGTCGTGCAGATTTTTGAGTTTTGGCGTTGGAATGGCACTCTTTTGGTCTGCTAAAAGAGGTGGGCCTATTACCGGGTAAGACCTCTCTGACTGTTCAAAGTTTTTCAGCCCTTCTTCCAGTTTATGCTGAAAAGTCGTGCGCAGAATGCTTTCGCCGTACATGCTACGCACCATTTCTATCGGCGCGTGCCCGGGCCGGAAGCCTTTCATTTTTCCTCCCTTGGCGATCTTTCTGACTTCCTTCTGTACCTCAGAAAGGAGCTCCTCCTTTGTGATAATGACATCAAACTGCAAAATGTGCTCCCCCTCGAGAAGGCGCTGCTCTATGGTAGGCATGAAAAAAGAGAGTTTTTTACCACAACATTATTGTTTTGTGCGGGCGGAGGGACTCGAACCCTCAAGCCTTTCGGCGCCAGATCCTAAGTCTGGTACGTCTACCAATTCCGCCACACCCGCATGGCAAGGCGCTCACCCAAAAGGAGCGCAAAGATAGTCAAATCGTCGGAAGCCAGCCGGAAAATTTTGTTAAATCGTTAATAATGTTAAAATGGCCTTGCTGCGCCCAAATAAGATCTCTTAATTTTGATTTACCATTAAAGGATGTATTTATGTCTGAGTTGCCACCCATGTCCTCGTCGGATGAATATGCCCGAATCATCCAGCGGGGCTACCGCAGGCTCCTTCGAGGTTTGCCCAAGCCGCTGAGCGATGAAGATCGCAAAGCGATTCGCCACGCTTTGGACCTGGCCGCCGAGGCACATCGGGGCCAGACCCGCAAGACTGGTGAACCGTATATCCTGCATCCGATAGCGGTGGCCCAAATTTGTGTGGAGGAAATTGGTCTTGGTCCGACGGCAGTAGTATGTGCGCTCTTGCACGATGTGGTGGAAGATACGTCGGTTACGCTGGACGTCATTCGCAAGCGCTTCGGAGAGCAGGTAGCCCTCATTGTGGACGGCCTGACCAAGTTGGACAAAAGCATGCTAAATCCCAGCTTCCGGCAGGCGGAAAACCTCGCTCGCGTCATGCGGGCTATGCTGGTGGATGTGCGTGTCGTGCTCATCAAAATGGCCGACCGCATCCACAACATGCGTACGATAAAAGGCATGTCGCATGAGGCGCAAGTTCGAATTGCTGCTGAAACAGAAGCCATCTATGCGCCATTGGCGCATCGCCTCGGGCTTTACAACATCAAAACGGAATTTCAGGACACCTTCCTCAAAATCGTTCGGCCCGACGAATATCGCGAAATCGCGGATAAACTGGCCCAGACCAAACGCTCGCGCGAGCAATACATCCGCGACTTCATCCGCCCGATAGAAAACGACTTGCAAAAAGGCATGAAGGGCCTCAGGTACCGAATCTTGGGCCGCCCCAAGAGCATCTATTCCATCTGGAACAAGATGCGCAAAAAGGAAGTCGCTTTTGAGGACATTTACGACCTCTTTGCTATTCGCATTATCCTGGATGTGCCCTTTGAAGAAGAGCGCCTGGCCTGCTGGCAGGTATATGCCATTGTTACCAACATTTACCAGAACGTCCCCTCGCGTCAGAAAGACTGGATAACGACACCCAAAGCCAACGGTTACGAGTCGCTCCACACTACCGTCATTGGCCCAGGGGGCAAGTACGTCGAGGTGCAAATCCGCACCGAACGCATGAACGACATCGCCGAACGCGGATACGCCGCCCACTGGAAATACAAAGGCCTGAAGCTGCTTCACCGCAATGAAAACGTCTTCGACAGGTGGTTTAACAAGATTCGCGAGGTGCTGGAAAACAGCGAGGCAGACAATCCCAACCAGATCATGACCGATTTCGAGGACATGATGCCTGAAGAGGAGGTCTATGTCCTGACACCCAAGGGCGAAATCCGGTTTTTGAAAGAAGGCGCTACTGCTCTCGATTTTGCTTTCGATATCCATTCCGATATTGGCTGCTCCTGCCGCGCTATCCGTGTCAATGGCAGCATCGTACCCTTTAGCTATGTGCTCAAAAACGGCGATCAGGTCTCCGTCGAAACCGACAAGAGCTGCCGACCCTCCGCCGATTGGCTCCGCTTCGTTACGACCTCTAAGGCGAAAAACCGCATTCGGGCCTTCCTCAAAAAAGAGCGCTTCAAAATGGCCGCTGATGGGCTTGAAATTTTGGAACGCAAAATAAAGCGCCTGTGCAACTGCTCTGCTGAAGACCACGTGGACGTGCTGGCCAAATGGTACGGCTTTGAAGAACGCTTAGAATTTCTCGTCGCTATTGCCCTCGAGCAGGTGGACCTCTCGCGGCTGAAAGAAATCCGCCTTGAAAACGGCCAACCTGCGCCGGAAGAGCCCGTGTTTAAGGCAGAAAGTATGCCTGTCATCCCTGCCGAGAGCCGGCAAATAGAGCGCGCCATCAACCCCAGCGACATCATTATCAACGACGAGCCGGGAAACTACTACGCCTACACACTCGCCACTTGCTGTAACCCCCTGCCGGGCGACTCCATCTTCGCTTACATTACCTCAAAAGAAGGCATCAAAATCCATAGAACTGCCTGTTCCAACGCCTCCTACCTTATGGCGAACTATTCGTATCGCATCTTACCCGCTCATTGGGGGACCACCATCAAATCCAGCTTCGTTGCCACCGTCGTCATAACAGGCATTGACGACGGCCCGGGAATCATTCAGCGAATTACCGACCACATCTCCGGCCTGGGCATCAATATCCGCTCGTTCTCCATCACCGGTGAAGACGGCTACTTTGAAGGACGCATCGCCCTTGTAGTGGCCAATACGCACCAGCTGAACCAGGTCATCAGAGACCTGAAGTCGCTCAAATTCGTCGCCACCGTAGGGCGCGTTGAGTAGCTGCCAGCCGGCAACGGCAACTATAAACCCACGCATAAAGCCCTGTTTTTCAGACGAATAGGCCGGGAACTAAAATTTTTTTAAAAAAAACCTTTGAAATTTTTTGTTTTAAAAACCAAAAAGTTTCAAATTTGCAGCACCAATTGCATTGAATGCTGCGCAGGCGGGAACCTACTGCGGCAATAGTCTTTAAAAAAATGTGTTGCCTTATGATTAAGGACGATCGAATCGAGCTGAACAAGCGCTTCATAGAAGCCTTCCACCTCTTAGAAGAGCGTGGGGACATTGTCAAGAACGACCGCAACGGCAGGGGCATGGGCGACGTGGCCGAAAAAGTGCTGGGCAAGCGCGGCTACGGCCACATTATACGCGCCTTCCTCTCTCCTCAAAGCAAGCGCGTGGTGGATTACAGCCAGGCTAAGGCCTTTTGTCGCGCTTACGGCATCAACGAATTGTGGATGCTCTACGGCATCGGCAAACCGTTTGGTTTCGATGATACCCTGAGCACCGTGCCGGGTGATGGCAAGTATTCGGCCAAAAGCGGCAACATCTGGTACACTACGGCACGCGCTTTTGCTGGCACCACCATAGGCGCTGAATGGCCGGAAGACGGGAGCTATTTCTCCATTCCCGGCGTCAGCAGCTCGGGTGGGCGCTTGGTGGCCTTCCAGATTGAAGGTAACTCGATGGAACCGGTCATTCAAAACGGCGACATCGTCGTCTGCCGTGAAGTCGAGCGCGTCAGTGACATCCGCGACAACGAAATCTACACTGTCCGCAGCGACGGTCAGCTGTGGGTCAAATACGTGCAAAAGCAGTATGACTCCGCTGGCCATGTTATTCGCCTGAAACTCATCTCGGCCAATTACTTTGACTACGATCCCTTCGAGATAGACGTCAACGAGACCACAAGCCTCTACAAAGTCATACGCAAGATCTGCGCGATGTAAGAGTATTTCCTGCTGTTTATTGTTTTCGCAGCCTCTCGGTGTCAGTCATCGGAGAGGCTTTTTTCTTTGTTGGTATCGTCTGCCGGCGGCAGCAGAGGCTGCTCTTCAGCACTTTCCTCTGCCACTTCAGGCGAGGGGCTTTCGGCCGGTGACTGATGCGGATGGGCCGTCAGCTCTTCACGAAAAAAGCGGCGCTGAAAGAGGAGAATGGCCAGTACCCCAATGGTGATGGATGCATCGGCTACGTTGAAAATGGGGCTGAAAAACAGCCATTCCTCCCCTCCGATACGAGGCAACCATTCCGGCATGCGGATCCAGGCAATCGGGAAATAGAACATGTCCACCACCTTGCCGTGCAGGAACGTACCATAACCCTGCCCCGGCGGCACTAAGCGCGCCGGCACGCAGTCGTGATAGGGCGACTCCGTAAAAATCAAGCCATAGAAAGCGCTGTCGATGATGTTGCCAATAGCACCCGCCGTAATGAGGCCCACGCTGTAAAGAAAACCTAAAGGTGCCCGGGCTGCCAGCAGCATGCGCAGATACCAGATGAGCGCCGCCACCATCAGGATGCGAAACACGCTGAGCAACAATTTGCCGTATTCCCAACCGAAGGTGATGCCAAACGCCATGCCCTCATTCTCCACGAAGTGGAGCCGTGCCCACTGTAGCCCCAAGATGGGCACATCCTGGTTGTAGCAAAAGGTCGTCTTGATGTAAATTTTCAGCGCCTGATCGAGCGCAAGCACCAAAAGTATCAGCAGCAGAACCTGATAGGAGCGTTTCAAAAGCGTGCGTTTTATCTCTCTTAAAAAAAACGCCGCAAAGATGCGACGCTCAGCGTGTTTCGTGCGAAGGTGTCAAATCTTTCGATATTTGCCCGCCACATCTCGCAAACACACAAGTCATGGCAAAAAACAAGGGAAAAGGCCAACCTGTTGCATCTAAAAAAACGGCAGCAGCCAAACCGGCGTCAGCGGCGCGCTCGACCGATGCTGCTGCCTCTTCGCGCATTCAGATGCTCGAGCCGGGCTTCTGGCAGCGGCATTGGCTGGCGGCTCTGCTGTTAATGGCCGCCGCTTTCGCTCTCTACGGCGCCAGCATCAAGTACGGTTATATCCTGGACGATGAGATGGTGATCCAGAAAAATGCCTACGTACAACGAGGCATCAAAGGTATTCTCGACATTTTCGCCCACGACAGCTTCATGGGCTATTTCCAGAAAAAAGAAAGCCTGCTGCTGCTGGAGGGCGGACGCTACCGCCCCTTATCGCTGGCCACGTTTGCCATAGAAGTATCGCTTTTTGGCAAAGACCACCCGAATATCAGCCATTTTATCAATATCCTGCTGTATGGCCTTACCGGTGTGCTGCTGTATCGGCTGTTCTTGGCGTTTTTTCCGCTGAGCGGGAATGCTGTGTGGTATTTCAGCGCCGCTTTTTTAGGCGCTTTAATCTTTCTGGCGCACCCGCTGCACTCCGAGGCGGTGGCCAACATCAAGGGGCGCGACGAGGTCCTGGCCCTGTTGTGCAGCTTGGGCGCTCTTTACGCCAGCCTGAAGTATTCCGATAAGCAGAGCAAGTTGTGGTACTGGATGTCGGGCGTGCTGCTGTTGTTGGGCATGTTTGCGAAAGAAAATGCCCTGACGTTCGTCGCCGTCATTCCGCTGACGGTGTGGTTTTTTGCTCGGCCGCCGCTGGCCCAAGTGAGGCGTATCGTTTGGCCGCTGCTGGCAGCCGCCGCACTTTTTATCTGGGTACGCTATCTGGCCTTGGGTTTCATGCTGGACCACGGCCAAGCCATCAAAGACCTGATGAACAACCCGTTCATCGAAATGACGCGCAGCGAAAAGTATGCGACCATCTTTCTGACGCTGGGCTGGTATGTGAAGCTGCTCTTCTGGCCGTATCCGCTGACGCACGACTACTACCCCTACCACGTGCCTAAGGTGAACTGGGATGATTGGCGCGTGCTGCTCTCGCTTGCGCTCTACGTAGGCATGGGCGTATGGGCCCTGCTCAACCTCAAGCATCGCCGGGTGCCCGCCTACGCCATAACGTACTGGTTGCTGACGCTAAGCATCGTCTCCAACCTGTTCGTATCGGTGGGCACGTTTATGAACGAGCGCTTTGCTTACATGCCCTCGGTGGCCTTTGCCCTGTTGGCCGGCTGGTTCCTGGCCATTAAGTTGCCCGAATGGCTCCGCGAGCAGCCCCAGCGCCCATATTTATTAGGTGTAGGGCTGGCAGTCGTCGTGCTTAGTCTGCTGGGCCTCCTGACCATCCGGCGCGTACCGGTGTGGAAAGACGTCATTTCACTCAATACCGCCGCCGTGAACGTATCGCCCAACAGCGCCCGATCACATTGCTTTTACGTAACGGCCATTTACGAGCACATTTACCAGAAAACCCAAAACCCTTCGGAAAAGGCCCGCTGGGTGGACACCATGGAGTATCACATCAACCGCTCCTTAGAGATTAACCCCAACTACGGCTCCGCCCTGATTATGAAAGGCGCCATAGCCGCCGCCCGTTACGAGCAAAATAAACAGCTCGATACCCTGCTGCAGAGCTTCCGTATGCTCATGGAGCGCATTCCGAACAACGCCAACTTCCGACCGTTCTTCGACCAGTATATCAAGTATTTAGCCAACACCAGCGGCAAACCGCAGGCGGTCAGCGATTTCATTTACCAACTCGGATACGACTACTTCTTCCGCGACAAAAAAGACTTGCCCAACGCCATTGCCGTCATGGAGCTGCTCTTAGACACCCGCGCCGAAGACGAGCGCATCCTGCGCGCGCTGGCCGAAGTTTACACGGCTGCGAAGAATGCGCCAAAGGCTGCTGAAATGCAAGGGCGGGCGGCGGCTCGGGCAGGTGCCGGTGCTGGCCGTTGACTCAGACCGTTGTACTCACGTCCACCGTAGCCGGCGTGCGCGGTTCGGCTTTCTTTTCCAAAAACCAGAATCCAATCAGACTTAGCAGCGCCAGCACGCACACCAGCGTCCAAAGCGAGAAATAGCCCCAGCGGGCAATCACTTGCGTGCCAAACAGCGGGGCCAGTATATTTGCTATCGAGTATGAAATGCTGTACAGCGCCATGTAACTGCCGGCGTTCCCTTTGGCGGCATAAGTAAAGGCAAAATTGGTACTGAACGGCATCACCAACATCTCGCCAAACGAAATGGCGACGATAAAGAGCAGTGACGCCCACAAAGGGCTTAGCGGCAACAAAAATATCGCAAACGCTACGGCATACAGGACAAGCCCGCGTCGAACGAACTGCAGGCGCGACAGCCGCCCTTCAATCGAGTAAATCATAGGCATCTCCACCAAAAACACAAACAGGCCATTGAGCGCCGTCACCAAGCCAATGGTACGCTCGTTCCAGTGATAGGCTTCCTTAAAAAAGAGCGGCACCGTCCAGACAAACTGCATGAACACCAGCGCATTAAGCAACGTAAACAGGGCAAAGGCTAAGTAAGGCCCATCGCGGTATGGCGAAGCCGTCGGCTCGGGCGCTGTTATCGGAGCAGCGGAGGAAGCAGCATCCACTTCGGCAAACCCTCGCATTGCTTTGGGCGAGAAAAGCCAGATGAGCATGCCTGCGGCCAGAAAGCACGTCAAACCATCCACCCAAAACAGCCACATCCAGCCCAAGGATACCAACAAACCACCCAGCGCCGGCGCTATTGCCCAGCCTAAGTTGATAGACATCCGAAACAGCGATACCGAGCGTGTGCGCACTTCCGGACTGCTGTATCGGGCAATGGCGACCGAGTTGGCCGGACGAAACGCATCCGAAACCAGACTCAGCATGAAAACACTGGCACACACCACTACAAAATCTGTCAGCCACACTAACGCAATGAGCACCACCCCGGTCAGCGCCAATGACCACACCATGACGCCGTAATAGCCAAATCGGTCCGTCAGCCGACCACCCAGCCATGTGCCCAGCAGCGCGCCTGCACCATAGCAGCCCAGCACATAGCCGGCTTGCTCAACGCTGTAACCCAGCCGACTCGTCAGGTAGAGCGACAAAAAGACCACAGCCATCGAGCCGCAGCGGTTGACTAAACTGACCAGCGACAGCAGCCATACAGCTGCCGGAATCCCGGAAAAGGCGTCGCGCCAATGGCGGTAAAGTTTGGTGACCATATCGCAAGAGCACCGGTTGAAAGCGCCGGCCTGCTGCCCGCGGCAAAAGGCGCTTTTTCAAAACAAAAATGCAACAGCAGAGTTTAAAACGGCCTCAGCCCAAACAAAGTTTCTTTCAAGAGTGCTTTTAATAAAAAATTGCCGATTGCCCTGAGGACAATCGGCGTCGTTCATACAATAGAAAGGATGAATGTCGAAGTGGAGAATTGTGCCAGACAACGGCATCTTTACAGTAAAATCCGGCCGCTAAAATCGGAAATTTGGTTGGGTACGCAAGATTTTTTTCTGGGCGTGTTGCCCATCCTCAAGAGCACACGTGCATGAGCGAGACTTTTTTTTACACCCAAATAGGTACCGACATAGAGGAGGCCGCGCGTTGGCTGGAGGCCGGCCAGTGCGTGGCCATACCTACCGAAACCGTGTATGGGCTGGCGGCCAATGCGCTGGAGCCCGCGGCTGTAGTGCGGATCTTTGAAACCAAAAATCGGCCCGCATTTGACCCACTTATCGTACACGTGCTGGACGCCGCTGCTGCGGAGGCCTATGCCGAAGCCTGCCCGCCCCTGCTGCGCCGGCTGGCAGAGCGCTTTTGGCCCGGGCCGCTGACCATACTGCTGCCTAAAAGGGCCATAGTGCCCGACCTGGTAACTTCCGGGCTTCCGCGCGTTGCCCTGCGCGCCCCCGCCCATCCGCTGACGCGTCGGCTGCTGGTGCGCCTTTCTTTTCCCCTGGCTGCTCCCAGCGCCAATCCGTTCGGCTACGTCAGCCCTACCACAGCCCAACATGTGTACGAGCAGTTGCAAGGCAAAATTCCCTACATCTTAGACGGAGGCCTCTGCGCCGTAGGCATAGAGAGCACCATCGTAGGCATGGAGGACGACGCGCTCGTGGTCTATCGCTTAGGCGGTGTGCCTCTAGAGGCCATAGAAAAAGAGGTGAATACCCCTATCGCCGTGCGAAGCCATTCGGTCAGCAACCCCGCTGCCCCGGGCATGCTGACCACACACTACGCCCCGCGCAAACGCCTGTTGCTCTGGCCCTCCGCCGACCTCTGGCCCACTTCGGCACAGGAGTCAGAATTGGGCCTACTGCTTTTCAGACGCCGACAACAATTGCCTCCACATACGCGCTGCATTGTGCTCTCTGAAACGGGCGACCTGGCTGAAGCAGCGCAGAACTTGTTCGCCGCGCTGCGCACCTTCGATAGCGCTGATGACGTCGAGACCATTTGGGCTGAACAATGCCCCGACGTAGGCTTGGGCCGCGCCATCAACGACCGCCTGCGTCGCGCCGCCGCACGCAAAGCCTAAACACCCGCCCTTAGTCGGGCTGGCATGAGTGGATGGCCATCAGAAATTCGCGCTTTGTCTCCTCGTTCAGGAATTTGCCCGAATACTCGGCCGTTATGGTGCTGGCTCCGTGGTGCTCTACCCCGCGCGCCTGCACGCACATGTGGCGAGCATCAATGTAAACGGCCACGTCTTCAGTGTGCAACAGGCGGCGCAATTCTTCTGCAATTTGCACCGTCAGGCGCTCCTGTACCTGGGGGCGACGGGCATAATAGTCCACGATGCGGTTGAGCTTCGACAGGCCAATGACCCGGCCGTTCGGGATATAAGCCACGTGCGCTACGCCAAAAATAGGCTGAAAATGGTGCTCGCAAGTGCTCTGTACCGGGATGTTGCGCTCAATGAGTATGCGGCGGTAGTGATATTTATTCTCGAAGGTGGTAATCTTGGGCTTGTTCTTGGGGTTGAGGCCGCGGAAAATTTCTTGAACGTACATTTTGGCTACCCGGCGCGGTGTGCCGCGTAGGCTGTCGTCGGCCAAATCGAGGCCCAAAATTTGCATAATTTCGGAAAAATGTGCTGAAATGCGCTCCATTTTTTCCTCGTCGTTTAGCTCAAAAGCCCCGGCGCGCATGGGCGTTTCGGAGGCATCGGAAAGGTGCAGGTCGCCTAAATCGTCAAAGGCGGCAGCAGAGTAATCAGGCACAAAGTCAGACATGAGCCAGGGGTGTTGCTAAGGTGAACAGATGACTTGAAAACGCCCGCCACTTTTTTTTGTTCAGGCTTTCGGCGGCCAGTATTCATTAAAAATTCAACGATATTGTTGCTTAAGGCCAATTTTGAATGGCCTGGCCGCTTCGCTCGAAAAACTTTAGGGTCATTTGCTTGCCGTCAAATTCGGCGTAAGAGCAGGCATACAGCCATTCGCCGAGGTTGATGTAGCGGCTGTTTCCGTTTTTAAGTCTCCAATCAATGGGCAAATGCCGGTGCCCGAATACGAAGAAATCTGGTTCGATGCCCTGGTCTATTTTGCGGTGTGCGTATTGCACCAACCATTCGCGTTCTTCGCCCAGCCAGTAGCGCTCTTCAGGGGACATTGCCTGCCGGCTTCGCTCGGAGGAATATGCGGCCAGCCGCGTGCCCACATCGGGGTGCAGCCAGCGGAAAAGCCACTGACTTGCCGGATGGTGAAATACTTTTTTCAGCATTTTATAGCCGTTGTCGTTAGGCCCCAGCCCATCACCGTGAGCAATGAAAAAGTGCTTGCTTTCGATAGTGGTCTGCAGGGGCTGCCGATACACCGGTATGCCCAACTCCTGTTCGAAGTAGCCGAACATCCATAAGTCGTGGTTGCCAATAAAGGTGTAAATGGGCAGGCCGCCGTCGCGCAATTCGGCTAATTTGCCCAGAAAGCGCGAGAAGCCTTTCGGAACGACCGTACGGTATTCAAACCAAAACTCAAACAAGTCGCCCACCAAATAAATGGCCTGCGCCTCAGGCGCCACCGCATCCAACCAGCGTACCACCTGGCGCTCACGCTCGCGGGCAGGCAAATGCCCATCAATACCGAGGTGAAAATCCGAAGCGAAAAATACCTTTTGCACAAAGGAAAAGCTTTTGTCGAGCAAAGATAGCCGCCCCTGCTGCCATGCTCCGGCTAAGGCCTTCGTAAAGACACTGGCTGGTGCAATGAAAACCCTTACTCCTTCTACAGCTACATAAAGAAACAAGAACCGGATACAGACCTCATGGGTTATTTTTGTTCAAAATTTGACCGTCATGAAAAATAACCGCCTTTTCTATACACTTGTCTGGCTACTTGTGGGCCTCAAAAGCAGCAGGGCCTTAGATGCCGGCGTTGCTTACGTCGTATATGCCACCCCCGACCGTCCCTATTTGGAGGTCAACATCGAGATAGCCGCAGGCTCCATCACCTTTAGAACAGTGGACAGTCTTCACCTGCAGGCCGCCGTAGAGATACTCATCTTAGTGCGTTCGGGCGAGGCGGTTGCCAACTATGAAAAGTACCTGCTCAACAGCCCGCTCGTAACGGTGCCGCGCAACCTACTGGATGTCAAGCGCATGTTCGTAGCGCCGGGAGAATACACCCTCGAAGTCGCACTGCAAGATGCGCACGACCCGCAGAACAGCCGGACCCTAACGTATCCTTTGCTCGTGGAGCCTGTCCGCGAGACCTACCTGACCGCTCCGCTGCTGCTGCGCAGCTACCGACGCGACAGCACCGATAACCCCTTCGTCAAGCACGGCATCTTTCTGGAGCCGCTGCCGTTCGCCTTTTATGAACAGCGCGCCACGCGCCTGGCGTTCTTTGCCGAGGTCTATTACGGAGAGCGGCTGGGGCCAAACGGCTATGCCGTGCGCTACTACCTCGAGCAGGATATGGGCGAGGGCAGAACAGCACTGGTCGCCAGCGGCGCACAACGCAAGAAGCCCTCTCGCCTCGATGCTGTGCTCGCCGCCATTGACATCAGCCAGCTCAAAAGCGGAGACTATACCCTGACGGTGGAACTGCGCACCGAATACAACCAACTCGTTGCACAGCAAAAAGTGGCCTTCCGGCGCAGCAATCCGCTGCTGGATATTGACCTGAGCAAAGCCGAAATCAGCGAAGAAGAACTCAGCGACTACTTTGTCGCCGAGCTCAGCGAGGAAAATCTCCGCTACAGCCTGCGCGCCATTTCGGCGCTCACCTGGGCTGACGATGCCGAAGCGCTCAAGAACCTGCTGGCCGGTGGCGACCTTTACGGCATGCGCCTGTTCTTGTTTCGTCACTTCGCCCAAAAAAATCCGAACAACCCCGAAGCAGCTTACTTAGAATACATGCGCCTGGCCGGCGCCGTAGACCAGCGCTTTCACAGCGGCTTCCGATACGGCTTCGAAACCGACCGCGGACGCACCTTCCTGCGCTTCGGCCGCCCCGACGACCTCATCCGCGTAGATGACGACCCTGCCGCTCCGCCTTACGAAATCTGGGTCTATTTCAACTTTCCCAAAACCCACCAGCGCAACGTCAAATTTCTTTTTTACAATCCCTCCCTCGCCGGCGAAGACTTCATCCTGCTGCACTCCAACGCCCGCGGCGAAATCAACAATCCGCGTTGGGAGGTCGTGCTCTACAGCCGAAATGCCATCAACCAGATAGAAGGCTCCAACTATCACGACGCCACCCACATGCAGCGCAATTTCAACCGCAATGCCCGGCGTTTCTTTGAGGATTTCTGAACTAACTTTACGCACGGCCACCGTGAGGTAAAGAATAAAAAAACAACCCCGAAGCCTGTGGAGAAGGTGCAAACCCAAAGGAAGGTCTCAACCGTGCTTAGCCTTTATAAGTAAATAATAGGTATGAAATACACCGCTGCCTTGCTGTCGGCCCTGCTCATGGCCGCCGTATTGTCCGCCCAGTCGGTAGGACAACCGTGCTTGCGGATGCTTTCCAACACCGCTTCGGAAGTGGTTTTGCAATGGCAAATGTCTGATTTTCAGTTGAAAAAGAGCAATACACCTCAAGGGGAGGCCGTTGTGCCGCATTTTGCAGGCGGCACACCGCTGTTGCGCAAGGGTATGCCCGATGTGCCCAAATACGCAGCCGCCGTCCGCATTTCGCCCACAGGTGAGTGGGCCATCGCTGCCACAGAGGGCGAATACGAAGATATCTTCGACATAGCGGTGGCGCCCTCTAAAGGCAATCTGCTGCGCACGGAGCGCCCCTCCGCGGTGCCGTTTGAATATGGAAGTGCCTATGCAGAAGACGCCTTCTTCCCAGGTCTTCTGGCCGAATTGCAGCAGCCCTTTGTATTGCGCGATGCGCGCGGGCAGGCCGTCTGGCTCTATCCGGTGCAATACCACCCGACGCGCCGAGTACTGCGCGTCTATCGCACCTTGACCGTTCGGCTGAAGCGCCTCGATGTGCCGGGTACCAACGAGCTGGCCGCGCCTTCAGCGGCTTTGAGCACACCTAGCCCGGCCTTTGCGCAGTTGCAGGGTCGCCTGTTGGTCAACAGCCCTGCTGCTGGCGTGGCTGACCGCAGCGGTTCGGAAATGCCGGAAAAAATGCTGCTCATCACCCCAGCCGCTTTCTTGTCTGAAGTGGAGCCTTTGCTGACCTGGAAGCGCCAGCGCGGCTTAGAGGTGGACGTTGTTACCACCGACGAACTCGGCTCGCACAAGGCAGACGCCATCTACGCCTTCGTCCGGCGGTACTATCAAGAGCAGGGCATCACCTACCTGCTGCTCGTGGGTGACGATGCCGCCATTGAGCCACTCACACGGCCCTTCGACGGCAAGCCCTATGCCTGCGACAACTGCTTCGGATACCTCAGCGGCAATGACCACCTACCCGAAGTAATTGTCGGGCGCCTGCACGCCGCCACCCCCGAACAGGCGCGCCTTATGGTACGGCGCATCCTCGAATACGAGAAAACGCCCCTGCTCGACTCGCAAAACGACTGGATGTCGGCCGGCATGGCCGCTGCCTCCGACGAAGGCCTCGGCTACGGCGACGATGGCCAGGCCGACTGGCAGCACTGCAACGAATGGAAAGCCAACCACTTAGCCGACGGTTATACCTGGTACTGGGAATTCTACGACGGCTCCTACGGCGCTCAGTCGCCTACGCCCGGCCATCCGACGGCTGATAAAGACGGCAGCCCGTTGCCCAATGACCTGGCGCAGGCCATCCGTCAGCGCGGTGTGTCGCTGTTCAACTACACTGGCCACGGCTGGGAGCAGGGCCTCGCTACGGGTAACTTTAACACCAACGTCGTGCGCTTGCTCAACAACCCGGGCCGATACCCAATCCTAATCTCCGTGGGCTGTAGCCCCGGCGACTTTACCAGCAACCTCGAATGCTTGGGCGAAGTGTGGCAACGCGCCGGCAACTACGCCACTGGCCAGCCCTGGGGTGGTATCGCCGGCTTCTTCTCCAGTGTCTTGCAAAGCTGGGCGCCGCCCATGGAAGCCCAAGACGCCATGAACCAGTACCTAGTGGATGCCGATGGCATCGCCCTGCACCCTACCATGGGCGCTATGGCCGTCGCCGGCTATGCCTCTATGATAGCCGCTTACGGCTCGGCAGGCGAGGAAATGGCCGATTTCTGGAATCCCTTCGCAGACCCAACCACTGTGCCGCGCACGCGCTTTCCGAAAAACCTGCTTGCCCAAAGCACCGACACACTAGACTTTGGCGCCACCGCCTTGAGCATCACCTGCCCGGTAGCAGGGGCGCTGGCCGCCCTCTACGGCCAAGGCCAGCTGTTGGCAGTAGCGCGTGTGGCCAATGGCGAAGCCAACCTCACGTTTGACCCGCTGACCTTCACTGACCCCCTGACGCTGACCCTGACGCAGTTCAACCATTTGCCTTTTCAAAAAAACATCCACATTCGCCCACCTGCAGACGCCTTTGTGGCGGCTACCTCCCTGACACTCACCGATGCTGTGGCTGGCGGAAATGCCAATGGACGCTTAGAATACGGCGAGTCTGGTGCGCTGCGTGCTGTGGTGCGTAATGTGGGCGCTTTGCCTGCGGCTCCGTTAGTAGCGCAGGTCAGCACGCCCAGCCCTTACCTGCAATGGGCCAGCACGGGGGTCGATGTGCCTGCACTGGCCACAGGGGACTCTGTCGTTCTGGTGTTCCCTTTCAGTGTAAGCCTGGATGTTCCGCACGGCAGCAGGGCCGATGTCAGGCTGACCCTGAGCGGTGCCGGACAGCCCGAGAGTGCCCACCACGCGCACGCCCTGCTGCATGCCCCGAAGCTGGAACTCACTGGCTGGAACATGTCGGTTGCCGCAGGCTACCACGCACGCCGGCTGCTCGGCGGTGAAGTTGGACGCCTGTACGTACACCTGCGCAACCTTGGCGGTAGCCCTTCGCCTGCCGGAATTGTACGCTGGAACTCCGCTCACTCGCACCTACAGGCTTGGGCACCAGCAGCCATTCCTTCCATTCCTGAAGGCGGCGCCGTCACTGCTCTGCTGGACGTAGAGGCCGCAGCCGACGCGCTCCCATCTACGTGGGTGTTTCCGCAAATAGAAGCATCGGCGGGGGCATTCAGCACTCTGGCGCCCGTTGGCCCATTCGTGGTTAATCCCATTGTTGAGACCTTCGAGAGCGCTAATTTCCAGCAATTTGCGTGGTCGCGCTCAGGGCATCGGCTGTGGTTGGTCAGCACCCAGATGCCTTACGAGGGCAATTACTGCATCCGGGCTGGCGGCCACGGTGCCCGGCAGCAGTCTATCCTGAGCCTGCCGCTCACGGTCAGCGCCGACGGGTGGGTGAGCTTCGCCTACCGCCTCACCTCGGTTCAACCCGACGACTCGCTGCACTTCGCCATTGACGGCGCGCGCCAGTGGAGCGCCAACGGTAACCAGGAAATCTGGCGAGAAGTGTTGTTGCCTGTTTCCGCCGGCCCACACACCCTGACCTGGACGTTCCGCAAAGGCGACAACGGACAAAGCGGCCATGCAGTCTTTCTCGATGACATCATCCTGCCTGCTTTTGACGGCGCCGTCTCTGCTCCTGAATTGGCCAATCCCGCGGCAAGTGCGCTCCGGCTCTGGCCCAATCCGGCCTCCGATGCACTGTGGTTAGAAGCCCCGGAAGCACTCGAAGGGCGACTCGAAGTAGTAGATGCCTTGGGCCGACGGCTGCTGGAGCAGCCCTGGCCGGCGGCCGGCGAACGCTTGCAGTTGCTTTCAGTGGGGCGTCTTAAGCCGGGCGTCTATATCGTTCGGGTGCGCACCTCCGCAGGGGATTGGTCCGCCCGTTTCTTCAAAGATTGACACGCCGCTGCAGGCGCCATTGGCAAGAGCCACAGGGCCGGATGGACAAACACAGGGTGTTTTTCCGATACACTTGCCAATGCACTCTGGGTTAGGGAAACGACTTTTGACTATCGCTTTCTGCTTTTGCCTCCGTACCCGGGCCGTCCGGCTACTTTGCCTTGACCATTCGGCTAACCCGCTCCCAGCCGCCGGTTGTCTCATGAGCATGAAAGAAGTATGCACCGCGCGGCCAGTGCTGTACCGGAAGCATCAACTGCTCGCCAGCAGGCACAGTACCCTACAATATCAAGCGCCTATGGGTGTCCAGCAGCCGATACCGGACTGTCTCCGAAGCAGTATTCCGCACCTGAAGCACTTCCGAAAAGGGATTAGGGCCAATGCCTATTGCCTCCGCCCAACGCCCGCTGTCAGAAGACCTTTCCGCACTCATTTCCTCCTTTGAAAGCCACTGCTGGCGGAGAAATTCCTCCACGCGGTTTATATCAAAGCCTGTAGGGGCATGACACGGTTCATTAATCTGCGCAAGGCAACTGTATGGTTGAAAAAGGCAATCAAAAGGAAAGAGGGCCGTCGTGAAATCGTTGCGAAAAACGTAGCCGCACCCTTTTTACTGGTTCCGATTGCTAATGGCCCGGCTTCCACAGGCGATAGGCGTATTGTAGATAGGGCCGTATGCCACGCAATTCGTCCGGCACCAAGAAGTACCATAATGAATTCGATGAACGGCATAGGGCCTGCTCGACCACTCGACATTGCCTTAGATACTTCTCAAATCAGGACGCGCAACTGTGTTGCTGGTAAATACTTCACTCTGGCAATGCGGGCATTTGTCTATGAAGTCGCTTGTGGGCCTGGGCAAGGACGGCATTGGTCCGACAAATGTTGGATTCTCCTTGGCCACATCCACAAACGCCACTCCGTTAACGATGAAATCACCGGCACTTTCACCGAAAAGAAAGACTTTCTCGGAGTCAATCTGGTAAACGTCGGCGTGATTGACTAAAAAGCGAGTGGCGCCTTTGACGTCCTGCACTGCGCGATACCAAGCGCGATACCACTCGGCAACATCGGCTGCGTGCATGCATGGATATGCAGCAAGAGCATTACAGCGGGTCCAGCGTCAGCGTGACTTCGCGGTTGTTGTAGGCGGGAGCTTTGCCGTAGGTTATATTTCCCAGCAAAAAAGGGTAAAGCAGCGACTCAAAAGGCGACTGGGCGAATGCTGGTCCACAAAACAGGGTCTCCATCAAGAGCGAGGGGAGTAGCGTTTTTTATAGGGAAAGCACAGTTTGGTGGTGAAAAATGGCCGTGCTGGCAGAAGCATACCGGGCTTTTGGCGCTTCTTTATCCGAAGGTTGCTTGGCGCGCGTTGCCGCAACAGTTTCTCCTTTCCTCTTCACGTTACGCCTGTCTGCCCTCCAGATGTCTCCACACTGCGGCGGGCTGTGTGCTCCGCCCGCAAGGAGGCTACCAATAGCCCGCCCTGGGGTGGCGCGGCTTTTTCGGGCTTTTTGCCCTGCCCTGGGCGGCGCCGACTATTCGCCCAGCGACCAGTCTATGGGCGTTAGGCCTTGTTTTTCCAAGATCTCATTTGTGCGGCTGAAATGCCCGCATCCGACAAACCCGTCTCCAGCCAGCGGCGAGGGATGCGGCGCCGTCAGCACGTAGTGACGCGTTTCGTCAATCAGCGCCCTTTTGCCTTTGGCAAAATTGCCCCACAGCAAAAAGACGATGCCTTCCTTCAGGTCGGATATGCGGCGGATGACGGCATCGGTAAAGGTTTGCCAGCCGATTTTCTGGTGGGAGGCGGGCTTGCCAGCCTCTACGGTGAGCATGGCGTTGAGCAGCAGCACACCTTGCCGGGCCCAGGGTGTCAAGTCCCCGTGCGTCGGAGCGGGTATGCCCAGGTCGCGTTCAATTTCCCGAAAAATGTTGACCAACGAGGGCGGCACGCGCACGCCGCGCGGCACCGAAAAGCACAGGCCCATAGCCTCGCCGGGGTTATGATAGGGGTCCTGGCCCAAAATCACCACCTTCACGGCATCGAAAGGGGTGGTGTTAAAAGCATTGAAAATCAGCGGCCCTGGGGGGTAAATAGTCTTGCCCGTTTTTTTTTCCTGCACTAGAAAGGCCTTAATGGCAGCAAAATAGGGCTGCTCAAATTCGTCGCTCAAGACGCGCTTCCAGCTGTCTTCTATCTGAACGTTCCGGACTTTTTCCTGCATAACCGACCTCTTTAGGCAGCAAAAGTACGGCCCACTGACGGCGTTCGAGCGCCCTCAGAACGCACCTACATTTATACCGGCAAAATACCCTGTGCTGGCCAAAAGCAGGATGATGGCCCCCACGATAATGCGATAGTAGCCAAAGACGCGGAAACCGTGCTTCGTTAGGTAGGCAATAAAGCCTTTGATGGCCAGCATAGCCACAATGAAGCCCACGATGTTGCCCACGGCCAGTAGTCCCATCTCCTGGCCGGTGAACCGCAGGCTGCCCTCTTTGCCGTAGTCCCACAGCGATTTGCACGTGGCGGCAAACATGGTGGGCACGGCCAAAAAAAACGAAAACTCCGCCGCCGTCTTGGGCGAAAGCCCTTGCGTCAGACCGCCAATAATAGTGGCCGCCGAGCGGCTGACCCCCGGTACCATGGCAATGACCTGGAACAAGCCAATGGAGACGGCCTTTTGCCAGCCCAGCCGCGTAATGTCGCTGTCGGAGTTAGCCCTTCGGGCAAAGAGGCCATCGAGAAAGAGGAAAACCACCCCGCCGACCACAAGTGCTACGCCAACCACCACAATGTTTTCTAAGAGTTGGTCAATGAGTTTTTTCAATAAAAAGCCAAAAACGATGGCCGGTACAAAGGCAATGGCGATGTTGCGGTAAAATGCCCGAGGCTGCGCAAAGCGGTCGCGGTACAACACCACCACCGACAGGATGGAGCCGAACTGAATGGCCACAGTGAACACCTTGACAAAGGGGTGCGTCGCAATGCCCATAGCCGTAGAGGCGATGATCATGTGGCCTGTGGACGACACCGGCAGGAATTCCGTCAGACCTTCCACTATCGCCAAGACGATGGCGTGCACGAAGTTCATGTCGTCGGCGGGGTGTTGGAAGATGCCAAAGCATCGCCATTAGGCTTGAGGAAGATGCCGATGGCTACAATGATAAAGCCGGCCACCATGAGCATGGGCGCCAGCGTAATGCGGCGTGGGCTGTAGATCAGGTTAGGATCCCACGTTTCCGGGTCAGGCATGTGGCCGCCGCTCATAGCAACGAGGCCCAGCATCACCAGCAGCAGGCCGGCACCCATGACGATGAAGTTGCGCCTTCCAAAGATGAACGGCTCATCTTTGCGAAAGAGCCAGGCGAAGCGGCTTTTCGACGCCGGTTTGCGCGAGGAGGGGGAGGGGGTAGTGGGTGCCGGGCGTTTGGGCGCATTGGGCGCCGGGGTGTTGGGGCGGCGTTGCGGTTGTTTGGCCATGTAATACTGAATTTTTATGCCGAAAAAATAGGGTGTTCTCGAAAAGAGCTGCTCCGAGCAGCATCAGTATAGGTCGTCAATTTTCATGCGCAAAAACCGGCGGACTACAGCGTAGGTGCTCAGAACGGACAGCAGGATGCCCAGCACGAGAATGCCCACACAGATGGCCAGAATGCCGTTGAGGTCCTGCAATTGTTGCCATTCGGGCATTTGCCGGTAGGTCCAGTTCAGGAGGGCTATCAGAGCGCCGAGGGCCAGCAGGGCGCTTATCAGACCATTCACGAGCGCGCGTTGCAGGTAGGGGCGGGTGATGAAACCCCAAGACGCTCCCACTAGTTCCTGATTTTTAATGATGAACCGGTTGGCATACAGGGCCAGCCGAATAGTGTTGTAAATGATTACGATGGCGACGACTAACAGCAGCAGGGCCAGACTCAGCGTCATAGCGCTGATGAGGTTGAGGTTGCGGCTGATGTTGCCCGTTTCTACGGCTTCCACGTACAGTTCGGCGATGAGGGTATCTTGTTTAAGTTCCTCGCGCCACCGCTTCAGGCTGTCTTGCTGGAAGAAATCGGCCCGCACATTGAAGCGCACCACGTCGCGCATCATGTTGGGTAGGTCGGCCAACAAGCTTTCATCGCCCAGGTCTTCGCGCATGGAGGCGGCGGCCTGCTCGCGGGTGATGTAGGTAACCGTTTCGGGTTTTACGAATGGCTCTTGGCGTATCTGCCGGATGATGCGCGCGATGTCCTCCTGCGGCACGTCAGATTTAAACTCCAACCACACGTCCACCTTTTCTTTGAAAAGCCCCACTAAGCGCTGACCGTGCAGGGCTACAAGGGCAAACAGCCCGGTAACAAATAGCACTGAGGCCATGCTAACGATAGCGGACACGTAGGTGGGTCGGGAGCGAGGCATGTGAGCAAGCGTTAAGCAGGGAATGTCGGCAAAGTTGCGGCTTATTGGCTGAACGCCCAAAAGGCGTCGGTTAGTAGGTTAACAGCCGCTGCAGCTGTTCGCGCAGGCGCTGGATGGGGAAGAAGTTTTGTTCTAACGGAATGGCGAACGGCACGGGCGTGTCTAAGCCGGCCGAGCGCATGACGGGAGCGTCCAGGTGTTCGAAGAGGTGCTCGGCTATCCAGGCGGCGATTTCGCCGCCGATGCCGCCAAATAGGGTGTCTTCGTGGAGTACCAGCACACGGTTGGTACGGCGCACGCTGGTGGCGATGGCCTCATAGTCGAGCGGCAGCAGCGAGCGCAAGTCCACGATGTCGGCGCTGATGCCCAGTTCATCGGCGGCGGCTTCGGCCCAGCGCACGCCTAAGCCGTAGGTGATGATGCTGATGTCGTCGCCTGTACGCACCTGCCGTGCTTTGCCGATTTCGATGGTGTAGAAGCCCTCGGGTACCGGCCCCGACAGGCTGCGATAGAGCGCTTTGTGCTCGAAATACATGACCGGGTTAGGGTCTTCAAAGGCGGCCAGCAACAGCCCTTTCGCATCGTGCGGCGTGCTGGGGTACACCACTTTCAGCCCCGGCACGTGGGTGAACCAGGCCTCGTTCGACTGGCTGTGAAATGGCCCGGCGCCCGTGCCCGCACCTGTGGGCATGCGTATGACCACGTCAGCATTTTGACCCCAGCGCCAGTGCAGTTTGGCTAAATTGTTGACTATCTGATTGAAACCGCAAGTAACGAAGTCGGCAAACTGCATCTCGACCATGCTCTTCATGCCCTTTAGGCTTAGGCCCAGCCCGGTGCCGATGATGGCGCTTTCGCACAGCGGCGTATTGCGCACGCGCTCACGGCCAAACTCGTCCACAAAGCCCTGGGTGATTTTGAACACCCCGCCGTAGTCGGCGATGTCCTGGCCCATCAGCACGAGTTCGGGGTGTCGTTTCATGGCTTCTCGCAACCCATCGGTGATGGCGTCAATGAAGCGCAGCTCGCGTGCTGGCGCCTGCGGCGCTGCGGGAGCCGGCGCCGGTGCGTACACGTCGCGCAGTTCCTCCTCGGTGTCGGGCACAGGGTCGGGTTCGGCAAACATCACCTCGACGGCCTTGAGTATGGCTTTCTTGTTGCGCTCCTGAGTGGCTTTGCGGCGCTCTTCAGTCAGGATGCCTTGCTCCAGGAGCCAGGCTTCGTAATTCTTGACCGGGTCTTTTTTGGCCCATGCTTCCATGAGGGCTTTGGGCACGTACTTCGTTCCGCTGGCTTCCTCATGGCCGCGCATGCGGAAGGTGATGCACTCCACCAGCACCGGCTCGGGGTTTTGGCGCATTTGCACGGCCAGGTCCGATAAGGTACGGTACACTTCCAACACGTTGTTACCGTCTATCTGGATACCGCGCATGCCGTAGCCGATAGCCCTGTCCACCAGGTCTTTGCAGGCATATTGCTCCTGCACGGTGGTGCTCAGGCCGTAGCCGTTGTTTTCGATGAGAAAAATGACGGGCAACTTCCACACGGCAGCTACGTTGAGCGCCTCGTGAAATTCGCCCTCGCTGGTAGCGCCTTCGCCTGTGAAAGCCAGCGATACGCGCCCTTCGCGGCGCAGCTTGTGGGCCAAAGCTACGCCTGCCGCCAGCGACAATTGTGGCCCCAGGTGCGAAATCATGCCCACGATATGGTGCTCCATTGTGCCAAAGTGGAACGAACGGTCGCGCCCTTTGGTGAAGCCCAGACGCTTACCTTGCCACTGGCAAAACAGCCGGTCGAGCGGCACCTGGCGTACTGTGAATACTCCCAGATTGCGGTGCATAGGGAAAATAATTTCGTCGGGCAGCAGAGCGCAGGTGGCGCCTACGGCAATGGCTTCCTGGCCAATACCGCTAAACCATTTGCTGATGCGGCCCTGGCGCAGCAAGTTGAGCATCTTCTCCTCTATCTGGCGCGGCAACACCAGCTGCTCGTACAGATGAAGCAGGGTGTCGTCCGAAAGGCCTGTGCGGTCAAACACTATCGGTGCTATCTGAGAGGTCATGAGTGGCATGCGTTTTTGCGGGCGCGAAGGTAGAAAGCGGGCCGCCGGCGGGTTGTATAATTTGATGAAAACACGCTGCAACTGCTGCCCTCAGCTTACTAACGGCACATCCCCTCGCGCTCAAAAAGGCAAGAAGCCTTCAAATTACGCTACCTTTGCCCACAGCTCAGCTGCCGATGTGGCAGCATTTTTTTCCGTTGGACAAATTTTTTCACTACACATGAAACGCAAAACTTTTAGCCTGTTCTCCCTCCTGTTGGGCCTGCTCTTGCTCTTGCCCCGGAATGCTCATACCCAAACGACCCCCACCGGTGCCCCGGTGATACCGATGCCCACCGGTGATGTACGCAAACAAGCTCCGCAACCCGGCACGCCGCCCAAAATTCAAATAGGCAAAGCCGCTACAAAAAGACTGAAAAACGGCCTAACGGTCATAGTAGTCGAAAACCACAAATTGCCTCAGGTATCGTTCCGCGTGTTTGTGGACTTCGACCCCGTGCTCGAAAAGGAGGCTGCCGGATACGCCGACATGGCCGGCGAGTTGCTTTCGAAGGGCACCAAAACGCGCACCAAAGAGCAGTTGGACGAAGAGGTGGACTTTATCGGCGCCTCGCTGTCGTCCGATGCAAACGGCGTCTCCGGCTCCTGCTTGAGCAAGCACACTGATAAAATGTTGGAGTTGCTCTCCGACGTGCTGCTCAACCCGGCCTTCCCGGCAGAAGAATTGGATAAAGCCAAACGCCGCGCCGAAAGCGGACTAGCAGCCGCCAAAAACGACCCCGACGCCATTGCCTCCAATGTAGCCAATGTATTGCGCTACGGCAAAGACCACCCCTACGGCGAAAACATGACCGAAGAAACGTTGGCTAAAATTACCCTCGACCAGATTAAGAAATACTATCAGACTTACTTCAAGCCTAACTCCGCTTACTTAGTCATTGTGGGCGACATCAAGCGGGCCGACGCTTTTGCCAAAGCGGAAAAGTATTTCGGCAGATGGGCTAAAGGTAACGTGCCCAAAAACACCTACCCTACACCCAAATTGCCAGAGAAAACCAGCGTGGCCTTTGTGGACAAAACCGGCGCCGTGCAGTCGGTCATCAACATCACCTACCCGGTTGAGCTGCCGCCAAACCACCCCGACGTTATTCCGGTGCGGCTGATGAACACTATCTTGGGTGGCTACTTCAACAGCCGTGTCAACGCCAACCTGCGCGAGAAACACGGCTACACTTATGGCGCACGCACGTCGCTGTCGCCCGACCGCCTCATCAGCGGCTTCTCGGCCGTCGCCAGTGTGCGCAACGAAGTAACCGATAGCGCCGTCGCCCAATTCCTCCTCGAACTTGAGCGCATGCGCACCGAACCCATTCCGGACGATGAACTCCAATTGGTCAAAAACGTGCTCACGGGGCAATTCGCCCAAAGCCTGGAGCAACCCGGCACCGTCGCCCAATTTGCCCTAAATATCGCCCGTTACAAGCTGCCGGCTAATTACTACGAAAACTACCTGACCAACCTACAAAAGGTGACGCCTGCCGAGGTGCAGGCCATGGCCCGCAAATATGTGCGCCCCGACCGCGCTCACATCCTCGTCGTGGGCAACAAAGACGAAGTGGCCGACCGCCTGGCCCGCTTCTCCGCCGACGGCAAAGTCCGCTTCTTCGACCCCTACGGCAACCCCGTCAAGGTCTCCGACCAGAGCGCTGCTGCCGGCATGACGGCTGATAAGGTTATCCGCAGCTACCTCCAGGCGCTCGGCGGTGAAAAGGCCCTCAATGGGCTAAAAGAAGTGGAGACCACTTACGAATTTAACATCCCGGGCATGGGCGCCTTGGAGATGAATGTCTTGCAAAAGGGCAACGACAAAATGGCCATGTTCATGTTGATACAGGGCCAGGTCATGAACAGCCGCATCTACAACAGCGGCAAAGCCAAAGAGGACGGCATGGGCAGCTCGCGCATGCTCGAAGGCGACGACCTGGAGGACATGAAAGAGCAAGCCTACCTGTGCAAAGAGGCGGCCTATCTGACCAACAATTACCGCCTCTCCCTCAAAGGCATCGAAAACGTAGGGGGCAAAGACGCTTATGCCATCGTCGTCGAACGGCCCAACGGCAAGAAAAGCACTGAGTTCTACGAAGTCGCTACGGGTCTGAAAATCCGCGAAGTGCGTACCGAAGAGGGCATGGACGGCTCACCTACCACCATCATCACCGAGTTTGGCGACTACAAGCCGGTGCAGGGCGTGCAATTCCCGCACGCGATGACCATTAGCGGCGCCTTCCCTATCCCCATGAAGGGTGTGCTGAAAACCATCAAAGTCAATGCCGGTATCCCCGACTCCGCTTTTGAGATTAAATAACCCGTAACGGCCAAACTCGTCTGGTCTCGTATCTGCCAAACTTTTTTGGCCAAAAATCACTGTTTTTTTAATAAAAACATCAACCAACATCATGCTGACATACATCATCCTGCAGGCGCCGCAAGGCGGCAACAATCCCTTCCTCGGCCTGCTATTTCCGCTGCTCATCATCGTCGTGTTCTGGTTTTTCCTTATTCGCCCTCAGGTGAAGCGCCAGCGCGAGCAGCAAAAGTTCATAGACAACCTGCGCGAGGGCATGGAGGTCGTTACCAGCGCCGGCATCATTGGTAAGGTAACCAAGATTGATGGTAACGTGGTGCGCCTGCTCATTGACGAGCGCACGTTTATCCGCGTACTGAAGCAAACCATCACCGGAGAGTACAAGCCTTGAGGCCGATGAAGAGACTGCTCCTTTCACTCCTGTGGCTTTTGGCGATTGCTTCCGGGGAGGCGCAAAGCCCGTGGGCGCGGCCGGCTAATGGAGGCTACGTTCAGGTAGGCTACCACACGATACCGGCCTACAGCCGGCTCTTCGGTAGAGGCGGCAGCGACCTTCCGTTGGTGCGTTACGTAACCGAGCGAACCCTGCAGCTCTACGGCGAATACGGTCTCGATGCGCGCACGACAGCCATTGTATCGTTGCCATGGCGGGTACACGAGCGCGGTGCGCGAACGCCTGAGCTGCCGCTTTACATCTTCCCTACCGACGCCGGCCAAATTAGCGGGCTCGGCAACATCTCATTGGCTTTGCGCCGCCAGTTCTTCAGCGGGCCATTCGTCCTAGGCGGCACGCTGAGGCTCGATTTGCCCAGTGTTTCTCATCTGGCCAATGCGGGCTTACGTACGGGCTTTAATGCCTTCACGGTACAGCCCTCACTTAGCGTAGGTCGGGGCATGGGTAGGGCGTACTGGTTTGCCTACACCGGTCTGGCATTTCGCACCAACGACTACAACCATTACCTCAACACTGGCGCAGAGGCGGGCTTTGCCGTCGGGCCACTGTGGCTCATCACTTTTGTGGATATCGTTCTGCCGTTTGAAAACGATGCTCGCCCGTTGCAGCCGGTTCACACGCGCACGGGCCTGTATGAAAACAACCAGGGCTGGCTATCGCCCGGATTGAAGGCGCTCTGGCTGGTTACGCCGCGGTGGGGCGTTGTCGTTTCTGGTGCCGGCGCCTTTTGGGCGCAATACGTGCCCAAAAGCCCGGGCGTAAGTGCAGCGGTTTTTTATCGGTGGTAAGGGCTCCGTTCCATCTTCAGGCAGCGCTTGTAGAGGCATCCTTTTGCATTTTTACCTTATGGCCCACTATTTAGACGAACTCAATGATGTACAGCGCGCCGCCGTAACGACCATTGAAGGGCCGGTGCTGGTCATCGCCGGCCCGGGTTCGGGCAAAACGCGCGTACTGACCTACCGCATTGCTCATGTGTTGGAGCAGGGCGTAGAGCCTTGGCGTGTGCTGGCGCTGACTTTTACCAACAAGGCTGCTCGCGAGATGACTGAACGCATCGAGCGCGTCGTCGGCTCCAGGGCGCGCTACGTGTGGGCGGGCACTTTTCACTCCATCTTTGCTCGCATCTTGCGCGCCGAAGCCGACAAAATCGGTTACCCGTCCAGCTTCTCCATCTACGATACCGAGGACACCGTCAGCCTGCTGCGCGCCATCATCAAAGAAATGAGCCTCGACCCGCAGCAGTACAACCCCAACGCTATACGCTCGCGCATTTCATTAGCCAAAAGCAACCTCCTCACCCCGCAGCTCTACCGCGCCAACGACCAGATGATAGAGCAAGACCGCCAGGCGCGCCGACCCTTCACCGCCGACATCTACGAGCGCTATGTAGCCCGCTGCAAACGCGCCGGCGCCATGGACTTCGACGACCTGCTGCTGCAAGTGCACCATCTGCTGCGCCACCATCCCGACGTAGCCGACAAATACCGCGAGCGCTTCCGGTACCTGCACGTGGACGAATTCCAGGATACCAACTTCCTCCAGTACGCTATCTTGCACCTGCTAGCCAGATACCCCGGTAGCTCGGAAAACCTCTTCGCCGTTGGTGACGACGCTCAGAGCATCTACGCCTTCCGAGGCGCCACCATTGACAACATCCTGGATTTTAGTAAGGATTTCCCGCAGCTGAAAACCTTTAAACTGGAACAGAATTACCGCAGCACCGAGCACATCGTGGCTGCCGCAAACGAAATCATCGCCCACAACCAGCGCCAGCTGCCTAAAAAAATCTGGACGGCTCGCAGCGACAGCCACAAAATCCGACTGCTGCGCTGTATGACCGACGACGACGAAGCGCGTCGGGTGGTTGACCTCATCATAGAGCAAAAAAACCGCCTCCATCTGCGCAACGGTGACATCGCCATCCTGTACCGCACCAACGCCCAAAGTCGCAAGTTTGAAGAACAATTGCGCCGCCAAAACTTGCCTTACCGCGTCTTCGGCGGCCTGTCGTTCTATCAGCGCAAGGAGGTCAAAGACCTGCTGGCTTACCTGCGCTTAGCCGTCAACCCGCACGATGAAGAGGCGTTGGTGCGCATCATCAACTATCCGACCCGCGGCATTAGCGATGCTACGGTGAATAAACTCCGCCAACACGCTGCAGCCAGCGGCGTCTCCCTGTGGGAAGCCATGCTCACTGCCGACCTGCCTGAGCGCGCCCGCAAGGCCGTGCTTAATTTCCGAACCTTGGTGGAAGGCTGGCAACGCCGCGCTCCCAAAGAGTCGGCCTATCAGCTGGCCTCCGACATCTACCGCCAATCGGGACTGCTGGACGAACTCAAAAGCGAACGTGGCACCGAAGAAGGCCTCAGCCGCCTGCAAAACGCCGACGCCGTGCTGAACGCCATCAGCGAATTCACCGACAACGCCTCCAAACTGCAGCGGAATGAGGAGGGCAACGAGCCTCCCGACGCCTCTATGGCCGCCTACCTGCAAACGGTTACCTTGCTAACCGATGCCGATATGGCCAGCGACAGCCCGGACTATATCACCCTGATGAGCGCCCACGCGGCCAAAGGGTTAGAATTCCGAAGCGTGTTCATCACCGGCATGGAGGAAATGCTCTTTCCCTCATTTTTTGCCTTAGAAAACCCGGGCGGCCTGGACGAAGAGCGGCGGCTCTTCTATGTGGCCGTAACGCGGGCCAAAGAGCTGCTGAGCATCTCTTACGCCGGTGTGCGCTATCGCAATGGCCGCCTGACCGAAAGTTCGCCTTCGCGCTTTCTGGGCGAAATTGGCCGCGAGCACTACGAAAACCTCGGCGGCATTGGCTCGCGCCGCCCGACTGCTGAACCTGTTTCGCGTGTGGCCCACACGGTTGACCGGCGCGCCAGCGTATCGGGCAACTTCAGCGCACCGTCGTCCCGGCAGAGCCGCACCCAGCCGGCGACACCTGCGGACTTCAAGCCCTCGCCGCCCGAGGATATAGTGCCTGGAGCGTGCGTGCGGCATCTCAAGTTTGGCGAGGGCGTGGTCAGGAGCGTCGAAGGTGCGCGCGAAAACCGTGTGGCTACCATTGCCTTTGCGGGCGATGAAATCCCAGAGCGGCGCTTAGTGTTGCGCTTCGCCAAGTTGATGGTGCTCGCTTAGTCGTCCCACAGGGACTCGATGACCTTGCCCGTGCAGCCGTTGGGCCGCATGATGCGCAGCAGGGCGGCCAGTGTGGGGGCGATGTCGGTGATGCTTACGGCTTCTACCGTCTGGCCCGGCTTCACCTTCCAGCCATACCAAAGAAGCGGCACATGAGTATCGTAAGGATAAGGCGAGCCATGTGTGGTGCCGCCCTTGCCGAAGTACTCGTCGTCGGCATGCCAGCCCGGTTCGAGGAAGAAGACCATATCGCCCGAACGCTTCGGGTGCAGACCGCGCCGCGTTTCGGCGATGAACGGGTACTCGGTCGGCATGCGCATGACCTCTTCTGTCGCCAGCGCGTCGTACACGCCGGGCTGAGCGCGCAAGTAGGTTCTGGCTATCTCCATGGCCGTCTGCAAACCTTTGACGCCCAGTTCGCGGTGGTTGAACCACAGCTGCTGGTTGTGCACTGCCAGCACAAAGTCCTTCTTTGCACCGAAGACCTTTTGCAGCCGCGCGTTCAGAGTGTCCCTGATCTTGCTTTCCGGAAACACGCCCGCGGGTGCTCCGAGGTCTTGCAAATGCAGAGGCGTCTCTGCTGCACCGTGGTCGGCGGTGAGGAAGACCAGCACATTATCTTTGCCCAATCGCTCTTCCAGAAACCGGAGCAGGCGGGCGATTTCTAAGTCGAGCCGCAGGTAAACATCCTGCACCTCTTCGGCGTGAATGCCGAACTGATGGCCGCAGTAGTCGGGTGTGGAGAAGCTCAGGCACAGCATGTCGGGGTATTCGTCCCGGCCCAATTCCATTTTTTGAATGGCTTCGATGGCAAAATCCACAGTGATGGTATTGCCTTCGGGTACGAAGCGCAGCAGGCCATAGCCGTATCTCTGATAGAGGCTGTCGCGCCAAAAGCGCAGGTCGTAGGGAAAGCTGCGCGGCCACACTAAAGACACGGGTTTGTAATTGCCATTGGTGTATTTGCGCCAATTATCATAGCTTTCACGATAAGGGCGTTGGTGCAACTTGTCCCATACGCCGTCTAAATACTGATGGGCTTTCTCCTGGCGGTTGAAGGCAGCAACCCAGTCCGGCAGTTGTTCTGTGTAATAAGTAGAGGTAATCCAGTTGCCCGTTCGGTCATCGAACCAATAGCAGGCGTCGGGGAAATGGCCGGCGGGCAGTATGCTGCCGCGGTCTTTGAGGCAGATGCCGACGACTTTCGATTTCATGGCAGAGGCTAATCGCAGCTCGTCGGAGATGGTGCTGCTTAGCAACACACGGGGCGAATGGCAGCCGCTGCGGTCGTCGGGCTTGCTGGTGCCTAAGGCCTTTACGGTGGTGTCGGTAGTTACGTAGCGCTGGCGTCCCCATTGGCGGTCATACCATTCGTTGGCGATGACTCCGTTGATGTTGGGTGTAGTGCCAGTATAGATAGCCGCATGACCTGGGCCGGTGTAGGTAGGCCAGTAGTTGTACAGCGTGTTTTCGCACGAGAAGCCCTCGCCCAGCAGGCGTCGAAAGCCGTCGGGGCCATAAGCGTCGTAGTAGCGGTAGAGGTAGTCGTAACGCATTTGGTCCACTACAATGCCCACCACTAAGCGGGGGCGGTCGAGTTTTTCCTGCGCACGTAGCGCCCCCGAGACCACCAGGCAGCACGCAGCCACCCACATCCAGTGTCGTTTCATAGCCGTTTTTGATTTGAGTGAATAATAGGCAAAGGTATGAGGCGGCGGCAGGTGGGGCGGGTTAAGTCTGCGCTAATGGCAACACTCCATGGGTAGTCTCGTCTTTTCTTCCTCGTAATACAGTTCAACTTAGAAGCCCTTTTTGACAGATTTACCCTGAGGGGCAGTAAGGTTTTATTATCATTTTTCAGAGCACCCTCAACATTCGCCCTTCCACCTCGCGCACCTCTCCCGGCTGCAGGTAGCGGAGTAGCCCTTCGCCTAAGCGCAGTGGCCCGATTTGCACACGCACCAATCGGAGCACCGGATACCCTATGGCAGCGCACATGCGACGCACTTGGCGGTTTTTGCCCTCGGTGAGCGCGAGCTCTACCCAGCGGTCGGGCACGCTCTTGCGGAAGCGAATGGGCGGCTCGCGCAAGGGCAGTTCGGGCGGCGCTTCCAGCAGGCGTACACGGGCGGGGCGGGTACGATGTGGCTTTCCGCTGATGCGGATGACGACACCCCGGCGAAGGGCCTGTAGGGCTTCTTCGGTCGGGACGCCCTCTACCTGTACCCAATAAACACGCTCATGGCCGCCCTCGGGCCTCAACAGGCGGGCGTTGAGGCGGGGGTCGTTGGTCAGCAGCAGCAGACCCTCACTGTCAGCATCTAAGCGCCCGACGGGATAGACGTCTTTGGGCAGAGAAGCGCTCAGCTCTGCCAGCGTGTACTGCCCGGGCCGGTCGGGCGTGAACTGGCTGAGCATGCCGTAGGGCTTGTAAGCAACGTAATAGCGGTAAACGGGCATGAGAGGTTTCTTACCACTGAGGGCACTAAGGCATTCGCAAAGGCACGAGAACAGTCCTGCTGTTATTGACCCGCCGGCAGCACCTTTTTGGGTACTGTAATGTTCGGTGGTTTCATGTAAAAAGGCTCGTAGTAGGCGAGGTCTTCCCAGGCGTGGCTGTAGTAGCGTTGTTCGGCCAAATGGGCCATATGGGTGGCCGAACAGGTGGTTAAAGGGCTTTTTTGCAGGTGGTTATCCAGTGTTTCGGGCGGTATTTTGCCACAGCCGTTGCCGGCGCAAAGCCATAGGGCGTCGGGTGGCGTTTGGGGCGCCAGGGCGTGTAGGCGTTGAGGCCATTGTTCGTCCAGTATCAAGGGCTGAGCCGGACATAGAGGCTGAAGTTTTTCATCGAAAACGGCCAGCCACACTTCCTGCCGGCGGGCATCGAGCATGGGCACGTAGCGCACGGGAGGGCCGGCGGGGGCGTGTTGTTGGGCTGCAAAGGCCAGCGCCTGGAGCGTGGGCACGGCAATGAGTGGTTTGTCTAAGGCGTAGCCGATGCCTTTAGCGGTAGAAACGCCCACGCGCAGCGAAGTGTAAGAGCCAGGGCCGCCACTGACGGCGATAGCATCCAGCCGGCGGAGCGTTTGGCTGGCCTGGCGCATACATGCCTCGATAAGCAGCGTCAGGCGCGCTGCACAGTTGACGCTGGTTGTCTCTTCGGCCAAGGCAACGATTTCACCATCGAGGGCAAGGGCTACCGAGCAGACTTCTGTGGCCGTTTCGAGCAGGAGCAGGCGGGCCATGGCGGGTTAAAAGCTGCCGTAAATGATGCCGCCGCCCACCACGTCGTCGCCCTCGTAAAAGACGGCGCTCTGGCCCGGGGCAATGCCTTTGGCGTTAGCGTGGAATTGCACCTCAACGTCACGCCCGACGGGCCGCACGGTGCTCACCGTGCCGGCATCGCGGTAGCGCACTTTAGTAACGACTTCCAGCCCTTCTTCGGACAAGGCAGCGTATTTCATGAGGTTGACTTTGCCTACCATCATGCCGTTGCGGATGAGGTCTTCCTCGCGCCCCAGCACGACGGTGTTGGCCTCTGGGCGTATTTCGGTTACGTACATGGGCTCGCCCAAGGCGATACCCAGACCTTTGCGCTGGCCCACGGTGTAGTAGGGGTAGCCCTGGTGGCGCCCCAGCACCTTGCCTTGCGCGTCCACAAAGTTGCCCTCGCCGATGCGTTCGTCCAGGTCGGGCACGCGGCGGCGCAGGAAGCTGCGGTAGTCGTTGTCGGGTACGAAGCAGATTTCGTAGCTCTCGGCTTTTTTACTCAGCTCAGACCAGCCGCGTTCGGCGGCCATCTGGCGCACTTCGGTTTTGGTGAAGCCGCCTAGGGGCATGCGGGTGCGGGCCAGGCACTCCTGGCTGAGGCCCCACAGCACGTAGGACTGGTCCTTCTGGCGGTCGCGCGCGCGGCGGATGTGATAGCGTCCGTTGTGCTGGGCGATGATGCCGTAGTGGCCCGTGGCAATGAATTCGCAATCCAGTTGGTCGGCGCGGCGCAGCAGGCTGTTCCACTTGATGTGGGTATTGCACAGCACGCACGGGTTGGGCGTGCGACCGGCCAAGTATTCGTCCACAAAGTTGTCAATGACATAGTCGCCAAACTCTTCGCGAATGTCCACGATGAAATGATGGAAGCCCAGCTGCACGGCGACCTGGCGGGCGTCGTTGATGCTGTCTAACGAGCAGCAGCCCGTCTCCTTACGGCTACCGCCAGAGGTAGCGTAGTCCCATGTCTTCATCGTAATGCCAATGACTTCCCACCCTTCCTCGTGCAGAAGGACAGCAGTCATGGTGGAGTCAATGCCTCCTGACATGGCAACCAAAGCTCTTCCTAATTTGGACATGTTTCAACTCCTTTTTTTTGAGATGACACCTTCCTTCGAACGATGTCGCCTCTTGCTTGAGACGATACCTCGTTTGAGAGGTGTCGTCTCTTTTTCGTTACTCCAGGGTTTGCAGGAACACTTCCACGCGGTTTTTCAGGCTGAGGTTGTCTTGTGCGCCTGGGGCTTTGAGGGCCTTTTCGGCAGCGGTGCGGGCGTTGATTTTGTCGCCTTTGCGGCGGTAGATGTCGGCCAGCGTGAGGTAGTATTCGCCTAAACCGCCGGTTTCGGCGGCGGTTTGGGCCCATTTTTCGGCCTGGTTGAGCACGTTGGCCTCTTTAGGAAAGGCGGCGAGCATTTTAGTGACGAGTTCGTGCAGGCGGGCGGCGTCGTTGCGGACGATTTTCTTTTGATAGCCCTGCACGGCTTTCAGGTAGTTTTTAGGGTCTTTGGCAGCGGCGTAGTAGCGCATGTCGGCGTCAAAGGCGAACTCTTCGGCCTGGGCAGGCAGGTTGGTCTTTGCTTTCGTTTTGGCCTCTTCGAGCAGGCGCGCATCGCGGAATTCGATGGCCTTTTTCACGGTGTTTTTGCAGGCCAGCAGAATGCGGTCGTTCACCTTTTGTGTGCCCTCCTGGGCCGATATGGCCGCCCGGTGGGCAATGAGCAGGTCAAACACGCGGCTGTCGGCTTCAGTGGTGCCCTCGAGGATGATTTGGCGCGAGACGGAGTCGTTGTAATCCTTGCGCGCGTTCAGATAGTCGTTGGTAACCTTGAGCGAGGGCTTGTTAGCGCGGTTGAGCGCGCGGATGTAGCGCAGCACCAGCTCGGGGTCGCGGTTGCCGGCTTCGTACTCCTGCTCTACATCTTTGGAGACACTGGCCTGCCCGAGTGCTTTTTGCCCAAAGGTGATGAGGGCCTCGGGCGTCATAGCACCCACGTGTTTTTGCACCACTCTGCCGTCGGCGTCCAAAATCATGAGTGTCGGATAGGCGCTGACCGGATACTGACGCGCAAATTCGGCGTTCTCCGGCTTCTCCATGTCGTACTTGACGTTGACGAAATTTTCATTGAAAAAATCGCCCACTTTCGGATCGGTGAATACGGTAGCAGCCATTCGCTTACACGGGCCGCACCAGGAGGCAAAGGCATCGGCGAAGATGAGCCGCTCTTCGACTTTGGCTTTGGCTTTGGCTTCGGACCATTTGCCCTCGAAAAAGCGGATACCCTGGGCCGACAGCAGGTTAGTAGCAAAGAGAAAGAACGTCATTAAGGCGAAAAGACGCGGTTGGGTCATAGACAATGTGTACGATGAAATGTGGGAGTGAGGTTTTGCAAAACAAAAAACGGTCGGGTGGGTTGCGGTATTCGGCCGCAAGGCCGTAAAGGTCTAGTCGTGGCCGTGTGTTTCGCTGCGTTTTCCCAATAGGCGTTCGAGCTGGTCCACCTTTTTTTGCAATTCGGGCAATCGCTTGAAGACGGCGTAGGCGCGGATGTAGTCGTTGTAGTCGATAGCGGGTGCGCCAAAGAGCGCCTGGTTGGGCTTCTTGACGGAGGAGGCGATACCGCTCTGGGCCTGCACGCGCGTACCGTCGGCGATGGTGAGATGGCCGGCTATGCCGACCTGGCCGCCGAGTTGGACGTTTTGGCCGATTTTGGCGCTGCCCGCAATGCCGACCTGGGCCGCCATGGCGGTGTTTTTGCCCACCTCGACGTTGTGGGCAATGTGGACCAAATTGTCCATCTTCACCCCAGAGCGGATGAGCGTGCTGCCCAAGGCCGCGCGGTCAATGCAGGCATTGGCGCCGATTTCGACGTCGTCCTCAATCACCACGTTGCCCACGTGCGGAATGCGCTTCCAGGTGCTGTCGTCCTGCGGAGCAAAGCCGAAGCCGTCGGAGCCGATGACAGCGTTGGGGTGTATAGTGCAGCGGTCGCCAATGACGCAGTGGTGCAGGATGCGGACTCCTGGGTGTATGGTGCAGTGGTTGCCGATGCGCACATTTCGCCCGATATACGTCTGCGGGTGGATGACGCAGTGCTCACCGATGACAACACCGGCCTCGACGATGGCGAAGGGCCCTATGTAAGTGTTCGCACCGAGCAGCGCTTCTGGGTGCACACAGGCGCGTTCGTCAATGCGGGGCACAATGCCGTTGGCCGATAGCAGGTCGTGGAACTTTTCCAGCAGCAGCGCCAGGCTGGAGCGCACGTCGTCCACGCGAATGAGCGTAGCTGTCACCGGCTGCGTGGGCTTAAACTGCCTGCTGACCAGCAACACCGAAGCGCGCGTAGTATAGGCAAAAGGCTCGTATTTAGGGTTGTCTAAAAAAGCAAAATCGCCGCTTTGCGCTTCTTCGATGCGCGCGGGCCGGTGAACGATGGCGTCTGGGTCTCCTTCAAGCGCGCCTCCAAGGATGTGGGCCAGCTGTGCTGCAGTAATGTGCATGCCTAGGGATAGATAGAATAGGCTGTGTTAAACGGGAGGCAAAGGTACGGATAATGTCGGGCGCCGGGCGGCGCAAGGTTGGGCCAAAAGGGGGTGAAAAATGGAAAAAAGGCCGAATGTAAAGGTTAACGGGCTTTAGCCTTTGTTTTCGTGCGAGGCCGGCTTGCCTTTGCTGCGGGTGTCTTTGGGAGTTCAGGGGCGGTTGCCGTCTTTTTGCTCGCCGTCTTTTTGGGCTTAGGCGAGGGCTTTCCTTCAAAAATCTGCACGGCTAAGGGAGCGAGCCGGAAGGCGATGCAATGCTCGAAGCCGTGTGAGGGTTCGGATTGGGTTTTGCGAGGGGTGTTGGTAACACCGCTACCACCGTAAACGGTGTCATCGCTGTTGAGCAGTTCCACCCATGTACCGGCATAAGGGACGCCCAGGCGATAATTCTCCACTACACCGGTTTTGAAGTGGCAGACGACGAGGAGCACAGGGTCTTCGGGTCGGCCTTTGCGCAGGTAAGCGAGTACGCAGTTTTCGGTGTCGTCGCCACTGACCCAGGCGTAGCCTTCGGGCGAGAAGGCGTGGTACCACAAGGCGGGCTTGTCCCGATACAGGTGGTTGAGGGCACGCACCCACTGCTGGCAGCCCTTGTGGTAGTCGTATTCGAGCAGTTCCCACACGACGCCGCGGTCGTGGCTCCATTCGGAGGTCTGGCCGAATTCGCCGCCCATGAACAGCAGTTGCGAGCCTGGGTGCGTCCACTGGTAGCCGAATAGGGCGCGCAGGTTGGCAAACTTTTCCCATTCGTTGCCCGGCATCTTGTACAGCAGCGAGGCCTTCATATGCACCACTTCGTCGTGGCTGAGCGGCAGCATGAAGCGCTCCGAGAAGGCGTAAACTATAGAGAAGGTGATGTCGTTCTGGTGCCAGCGCCGGTAGATAACAGGGCGTTTGAAGTAGTTGAGGGTGTCGTGCATCCAGCCCATCATCCACTTTTGGCCGAAGCCAAGGCCGCCCTCCCAGGTGGGTTTGCTGACCCCGGGAAAGGCCGTGCTTTCTTCGGCGATGGTTTCAATACCCGGGTAGTTTTTGTAAGCGGCCTCGTTGAACTCGCGCAAGAAAGAGATGGCTTCGAGGTTTTCGCGTCCGCCGTGGATGTTAGGGAGCCATTCGCCCTCTTTGCGCGAGTAGTCGTGGTAGAGCATAGAGGCGACGGCGTCCACGCGCAAGCCGTCGGCGTGGTAGCGGTCGAGCCAGAAGAGGGCGTTAGAGATGAGGAAGGAGCGCACCTCGTCGCGTCCGTAGTCGAACACATAGCTGTTCCAGTCAGGGTGATAGCCCCGGCGCATGTCGGCGTATTCATACAGGTGGGAGCCGTCGAAGAGGTACAGGCCGTGAATATCGCCGGGGAAGTGCGAGGGTACCCAGTCGAGGATAACGCCGAGGTCGGCCTGGTGGCAGGTATCAATGAAGTACATGAGGTCTTCGGGAGCTCCATAGCGGCTGGTGGGCGCAAAGAAGCCGGTTATCTGGTAGCCCCAGGAGGGGAAGTAGGGGTGTTCCATGACCGGCATAAGCTCTAAGTGGGTGAAACCCATATCTTTGGCATAGGCAACGAGTTCGGTGGCCAACTCGCGAAAGTTAAGCGAGCGATTGCCTTCTTTGGGCAGTTTCCTCCAAGAGCCGGCGTGCACTTCATAGACCGACCAAGGTTGCGGTTTACCGGCGCGCTGGCGGCGTTGTTCCATCCAGCGAGTATCGTTCCAGACGTAGGCCAGTTCCCACACGATGGAAGCGGTACCTGGCGGCATTTCCCAATGCAGGGCATAAGGGTCCCCTTTATCCAAACCCTTGCCGTTGGCCATGGTGATGTGGTACTTGTAGACCGTCCCTTTGCTCAGGCCGGGAATAAAGCCCTCCCAGATGCCGCTCTTGTCCCAGCGGGGCAGCAGCACGTGTGCCTTGGGGTTCCAGGCGTTGAAGCTGCCCACCACCGATACGCTGCGCGCATGCGGTGCCCACACAGCGAAATAGACCCCCGGCCGTCCGTCGCACTCCACCAGATGGCTGCCCAGTTTCTCGTGCAGCCGGTAGTGCTTGCCCGTCTGGAACAGAAAAATGTCGAACTCCGTAAGCAAAGAAAAGGGCTTGACCGCTGACATGAGTACCGAATTTCGTGAAAGCCTGAAAACAGCGGCCAAAATACGCCGCTTACCTGCGTTACGCATCCCCGAGTAAGCCTACCCAATACAGGGCAAATGCTCGAGGCCTAAAAGCCGTTGGCACAGTTCTTGGAATTCCGAGATTAACAAACTGTTTAATCATTAATCCAGGCAATCTTCTTTAACAATGGAAATTCTTTACCAACTCCGTCAATTTCCGATTCTGGCCCCAATGACGCTGCAGGAACTGGAGGAACTCGCCCGCCTGTCAGAAGTTCGCGCAACGCACCGACACGCGTTTATCTACCTGGCTGATGAACCCAGCGACTACCTCTGCTTCCTGGTACAGGGAAGTGTCAAGGTGGGCATCTATGCTCCGGACGGGCGCGAGATTGTCCGAAGCTTTCAGCACCCGTACACCGTTTTTGGCGAAATGGGGCTGGCGGGCGAAAGCAAGCGCGCCGAGTTTGCCAGTGCCATGAACCAGGACGTGCGTTTCATCGCCATCAAAACGGCGCACTTCCGGCCTTTCATGGAGCGCAACTTTGCACTGGCCCAAAACATGCTCAACCACTTAGGCGAACGGGTGCGCCGGGCCGAACGCCATTGGGAGTCGCTCATCTGCAAGGACGTGCGCTCGCGCATTGTGGACTTCCTCAAAGAGACCGCTGGCCAGCGCGGGCGCCAGGTCGGCTTCGAGACGCTCCTCAAACACGGCTTCACCCAGCAGGACCTCGCCAACTTAGTGGGGGCCAGCCGTCAGACGGTTACGTCCATCCTCAACGAACTGCGTAAATCGAACCTCATCCACTTCAATCGCAACTCCATCCTTATCCGGGATTTGGAAAAACTCAACTGAAAGGTGCGCTGAATGCCCTCTATCGCGGGAGACCGGTGCTGTAAGCACCGGTCTCCCGCGGTGTTTTAAGCGCGTGTAACGAAAAAGGCCACCCGTAGAGAGGCTCCCAATCGATAAAGAGGACTCGCAAAAATGTTGTCGGTGCATCCAGCGAATGGGCCCTTTGCCGTCTCTTCGCAAGCGTTCTATCACAAGCATTGACTCACCTGTTAATCTTAATCTTCCTCGTATGCGACTGATTTTGTGTGCGCTATTTTGCGCTTCGGCAGTGGCGCTATCGGCCCAGTACGGTGGCCCCCGTCTTTTTTTAGACATTCCATCCTTCTACCTACACACGCCTAACGTCGAGAAAACAGGCGAGCGCGTCGGAGCCGGTCTCGAGGCTGCCATGAACGTCGGCGCGCACTGGGGCGTAACCCGCTTATGTGTAGGTACGACGTTCACCCTCAACCCCGGTTCGGAGGACTTCTCCAAGACAACCCTCTGGCGCCCCTACGCCATTATGGAAGCGGGCGCTGGCCTGTATCGCTCCAACGGCAACCAGTGCGCCAAGAGTCACCAGAGCGCCTTTACCGCTATGGGCAAAGTGGGCATGCGCTACGACTTCAACCGCGAGGCCATTGCCGTGTCGGAGGGCGTCGAGCCGAATGCGCTGGATTTCATCCTGGGTGTCGAGCTGGGCTATTTCTTTATCCGCGATGTGTTCCGCAATACCGAGTTCGTGCTCAACGGCAGCTATCACACGCAGGCCAAAGTAATCTCGGCTAATGTGGGCTTCAAGCTGTTTCTGAACCTGCGCGCCAATCGGTAAGGGGTACATGGGCCTTTAGGCCTGCACGTACACGACCCACTTTTCCTCGAACGCCGGTTCCGGAAAGAAGTCCTGAACGGCGAATGCCTCTACGTATTCTCTGGCTTTGCCGGGCAAGGCGTCTATTTCGGGCTTGAGGTTGCCGCCTTTGAGGGCGATGAGGCCGTTAGGGTAGGCATGCCGGTGTTTGTGGCGCAGCAGCGGCTGACTCCATTGAAGCAGCT